>OOBI01000292.1_pt1 | contig 52831 bp, 46 predicted proteins | sample 1671081 | NCBI WGS metagenome assembly OOBI01 (sample SAMN06348120, study PRJEB24527) | human gut metagenome | biome: human gut; feature: ankylosing spondylitis patient; material: feces | host: Homo sapiens | place: China | collected 2015-10 | reverse complement strand
CTAAAAGTTTATTTCTCAATCGGTTAAGTCAAACCGAGAAAAATCTAAAATAAAAGCACTATGTACACAATACAAGCAAATCCGAGCGGTACACGCAGCATGGAAATATCTGAAGAGAATTTGGTAACCATCGAAAAACACTCTTTATTCCAGCATCTGATAGACAGCAATGGCATTGTAGATGAAGCCGTTCTGGAGAAGTTGAAACTGAATATACGTTCGCTGATAGCAAGTCAGGAAGAAGACAGTAAGGACCTGCTCGACCTCTGCATAGACGTGATTTATCACAATAATATGAAAGCATTCGGGTTGCAGCAACTCATCAAACTTTATCTCACCTGGCTATCGAAGCAGGAAGCAGAAGAAGAGGAGGAAGTATGATTACCATTGATACCTGCGGAATGACAAACTATAGCCCGTTGATTCCGGCCATAAAAGCGATGTGTAATGCCAGTTCCGGTGACAAAATGGAGATTGTAACGGATCAGGTAGCCGCATTTCAGGATCTTAAGGAATATTTATCAGAACAAGGTATCGGATTCCGCGAAATATATGATGGAGAGCGGATGACTTTACAGTTTACTATCTTATGAGCGAAGTACAAAATCAAATAAAGAAATGGCCGGTAACGGCAATCAAAAAAATAAAAAATACATTCGGTAGCGCAGAAAAATTCTATGCTACCGTTTATCTTATTGCCCGCAACGAGCATCATTGTCAAATGATGGGAGTAGCCGGAGCCGAACAGCGCTTAAAAACGATTCATGCCTATCAGGGTATGATCCGTTTTATGATTGATGAAGAAGGACTTAACGGTAAGGAAGTTCTTGAAGCCATAGCCAGCGACTATCTGGAGGATTTCGTGAACTATCGTGAGCAAGACTTCGGAATGACCAACGAGGAATTCATTGCTATTATTAAAAGAATCGGCTGAGCGCATGGATATATTCCTAATCATTTTGGGCAGCATCTGCCTGCTTGTCGGATTGGCCGGATGTATTGTCCCCATGTTGCCGGGACCTCCTGTTGCCTATCTGGCATTGGTATTTCTACACTTCACCGATAAAGTTTCCTTCACTATTCCGCAACTGTTCCTTTGGCTGTTCATTGTGGTACTGATACAAATACTCGACTATTTCATTCCAATGTTTGGAGTGAAAAGGCTCGGAGGTACTTCATGGGGCAAATGGGGATGTATCATCGGTACCTTTGCCGGTATTTTCCTGTTTCCTCCCTGGGGGGTATTCATCGGTCCGTTTGCAGGCGCAGTAGCAGGCGAATTGCTGGGCGGTAAAGAGACCAAATACGCCCTGAAAGCCGGATTCGGAGCATTTGCAGGTTTCCTGTTGGGTACCGTGCTGAAGGTAGCCGTATGTGGTTGGTTCATCTTCTGCTTTATCCGTGCCCTCGTATAGCAAAATTATCCGTATCTTTGCTCCCATGAAAGAATATCGACTTACTGATTGGTTACCCACCACTAAGAAAGAAGTAGAGCTTCGCGGCTGGGACGAACTGGATGTCATCCTTTTTAGCGGTGATGCTTATGTAGACCATCCTTCCTTCGGAGCGGCCGTCATCGGCCGTATCCTTGAAGCCGAAGGTTTACGGGTGGCCATCGTACCTCAGCCCAATTGGCGTGACGACTTGCGCGATTTCCGCAAACTGGGACGCCCCCGCCTTTTTTTCGGCATCAGTGCAGGTTGCATGGACTCCATGGTGAACAAATATACAGCTAATAAACGTTTGCGCAGCGATGACGCCTACACACCGGACGGACGTCCGGATATGCGACCGGAATACCCCACAATCGTGTACAGTCAGATCCTGAAAAAACTCTATCCCGATGTACCGGTCATTTTAGGAGGTATTGAAGCAAGTATGCGCCGCCTCAGCCATTATGACTATTGGCAAGATCAGCTTAAAAAAAGCATCCTTTGTGAAAGCGGTGCCGACATGCTGATTTATGGTATGGGTGAAAAGCCCATTTGCGAACTGGTCCGCAGATTAACAACGCACAATGAATACCGGGACAGTACGACTTCACCGTTTAACATCTGTCGTTCTTCACTGACTACTATTCCGCAAATTGCTTATCTGACCGATGAATACGAGCCTGATGAGCAAGATATTGCCCTCCATTCCCACGAAGAATGCCTCGCTGATAAAAAGAAGCAGTCCGCCAACTTCAGGCACATTGAAGAAGAAAGCAATAAATATGCAGCAGCCCGGATTGTTCAAGCTGTAGACAACAAAGTAGTAGTGGTAAACCCACCCTATCCACCGATGACACAGGAAGAATTGGACCATTCATTCGATCTTCCTTATACACGCTTACCCCATCCCAAATACAAGGGAAAACGTATTCCGGCTTACGACATGATTAAATTCTCCATCAATATCCATCGGGGATGTTTTGGAGGATGTGCCTTTTGTACGATCTCCGCCCACCAGGGAAAATTTATTGTGAGCCGAAGCAAAGAGAGCATTCTGAAAGAGGTAAAAGAGGTGGTACAACTACCCGACTTCAAAGGAAATCTTAGCGATTTAGGAGGACCTTCTGCCAACATGTATAAAATGGGTGGAATAGACCTGGCACTTTGCAAACGTTGCAAACGTCCTTCGTGTATCCATCCCAAAGTATGCCCGAACCTCAATACAGATCATCGGCCATTGCTGGATATCTACCATGCAGTAGATTCTTTACCGGAAATCAAACGGAGCTTTATCGGCAGCGGAGTACGCTATGATTTACTGCTTCATCAAAGCAAAGACCCTTCCGTCAATAAAAGTACGGCGGAATACACCCGCGAACTAATAGCACGCCACGTCAGTGGCCGCTTGAAAGTAGCACCGGAACACACCAGTGACCGGGTACTGAGTATCATGCGTAAACCTGCCTTCAGCCAATTCGGGGAGTTTAAAAAGATATTTGACAGAATCAACCGGGAACTTGGCTTACGCCAACAATTAATCCCCTATTTCATCTCCAGCCATCCCGGATGTAGAGAAGAGGATATGGCAGAGCTGGCAGTAATTACCAAGCGGCAGGATTTTCATTTGGAACAGGTGCAGGACTTCACTCCCACCCCTATGACCGTAGCTACCGAAGCCTGGTACACCGGCTTCCACCCATACACACTCGAACCGGTATTCAGTGCCAAAACCCAACGGGAAAAATTGGCCCAAAGACAATTCTTTTTTTGGTATAAACCGGAAGAACGACGGAACATCATCAATGAACTGCGCCGCATCGGACGGGCAGACCTGATAGACAAGTTGTACGGAAAAAGATAATTCATGCTTTATTCACTCCGGAGAACACAGAGGACACAGAAGTTTCGCTGTTTGAAGATAAAATTTATCCTCTGTATATACTCTGTGTCCTCCGAGGTGAACTGTCTATTCTTTTTCTCTCACCGGCAATGCCACTATCTCCTGAAGCACACTGACGGCGGTTTCCACATTCGGAATGTCTTTCACCAACATAGACCGACGTCCGTTCTGCTCCCTCAAATCGCATCGGCGGGTATATTTCATCATATAATCGATCATCTTGCCGAAAGCGGCACTCTGATAATACGGACTATCCGGATTGCTGACAAAGAACAGAGTCATACGCTCCCCTTTCAGGAATACTTTTTCCACTCCCAAACGTGCAGCCAGACGCCTTAGCGGTACAATACGTAACAATTCCTCCGTTTCGGGAGGAACAGGGCCAAAACGATCCTCCAACCGTAAACGGAAAGCATTTACATCTTTATCAAGAGTCAATCCGTCCAATTCACGATACAGTAACATACGTTCGCTGCTACCTGTCACATAATTGGCCGGTAACAACAATTCCAGATCGCTTTCCACCTGGCACTCTTCTACAAACTCTTCACCACTTATGATGCCTTCCCCCTTTAATTCATCGGCATAGAGCTCTGCAAATTCATCTGTTTTCAGTTCATGTACAGCCTCGGATAATATTTTCTGATAAGTTTCATAGCCCAGATCAGCAATAAAACCACTTTGTTCGGCTCCCAACATATTTCCTGCACCACGAATATCCAGATCCTGCATGGCAATATGAATGCCACTCCCCAAATCACTGAAATTCTCAATAGCTTGCAGACGACGTTTAGCTTCAGGCGTCAACGACGATAAGGGGGGAGCCAGTAAATAACAAAAAGCTTTTTTATTGCTACGTCCTACACGTCCGCGCATCTGATGCAAGTCACTCAGACCAAAGTTCTGAGCCTGATTGATAATAATAGTATTGGCATTCGGTATATCGATTCCACTCTCAATAATGGTGGTGGCAATCAACACATCATAATCATAATTGACAAAACCGAAGATAATCTGCTCCAATTCCGCCGGCTCCATCTGCCCATGCCCGATGGCAATCCGGCAATCCGGAATACGACGGAGAATCATCGCTTTGAGTTCCGGGAGATTGGCTATACGATTATTGACCAGAAAAACCTGCCCATTGCGGCTCATTTCAAAATTAATGGCATCGGCAATCACCTCTTCACTGAACGTATGTACTTCCGTCTGTATCGGATAGCGGTTGGGAGGCGGAGTAGAAATCACACTTAAATCACGTGCTCCCATCAATGAAAACTGCAACGTACGCGGAATCGGAGTTGCCGTCATCGTCAATGTATCCACATTCACTTTCATCTGGCGCAGTTTCTCCTTGACCGACACACCGAATTTCTGCTCTTCATCAATGATCAACAGGCCAAGATCCTTGAATTTGACATCCTTACCCAGAATACGGTGAGTACCGATCAGAATATTTACATCTCCGGTTTCCAATCCTTTGATAACTGCCTTTGCCTGTGCTGCCGTACGGGCACGACTGAGATATTCTACCCGACAGGGAAGCCCTTTCAAACGGTCACGGAAAGTCTGGAAGTGTTGGTATGCCAATACCGTAGTAGGCACCAGGACGGCTACCTGCTTATTGTCCGCTACAGCTTTAAACGCGGCACGTATGGCCACTTCCGTCTTACCGAACCCCACATCTCCGCACACCAACCGGTCCATCGGCATATCCCGTTCCATGTCCTGTTTCACATCTGCCGTAGCTTTACTCTGATCAGGGGTATCTTCATAAATGAACGAAGCTTCCAGCTCCCGTTGCAAAAAGCTGTCGGGACTGTATGCAAACCCCTTCTCCTCACGACGTTGCGAGTAAAGTTTAATCAGATCACGGGCTATATCTTTAATCTTTGTCTTGGTACGCTCCTTCAACTTCTCCCAGGCACCGGTGCCCAGCTTGTTCAACCGGGGAGCTTCTCCTTCTTTCCCTTTATATTTTGAGACTTTATGCAACGAGTGGATGGAGACAAATACCACATCTTCATTCTGGTAAACCAGTTTCATCACTTCCTGCGTCGTATCTCCGTTAGGAATACGCACCAGACCGGAAAAACGTCCTACTCCATGATCGGTATGTACCACATAATCGCCGGGAGTAAACTGATTCAGTTCTTTCAGTGAAAGGGCAACTTTTCCCGAACGGGCTTTATCACTCTTCAAGTTATATTTATGGAAACGGTCGAATAATTGATGATCTGTAAACAGGCAAAGTTTCAGAGTGTCATCCGCAAACCCCTCATGCAGTGTCCGTTCCACAGCTGTAAACTGAATCCGGTCTCCACGGTCCTCAAAAATAGCCCTGATACGGTCTGTCTGTTTCGTACTGTCACTACAGATATAAAGTGTGTATCCCTGGCTCAGATAATCTTTGAAAGACTCTGCCACCAAATCGAAATTCTTATGGAAAATGGGCTGTGCCGTAGTATGAAAAGTCAACGTGGCATCCGGTGTACCGGTTGGCTTGTTGCCAAACTCCATCCGCCGGAAATCTAAGGCGCGGACAGTAAATTCACTACCATCAATCAGTTTGCCTTCCAGAGTGATGCCTCCGTTCTCTTCCGCCTCTTGTGCAGCAAGAGCCTGTGGTGTAAGCGATTCATCGTGAACAGCCTGGATGCGTTCCCGCAACCAGAGAAAATCACGCATTGCCAGAGTCGTATCTTTCGGAATAAAGTCAAGGAAAGAAGTAGTAACTTTTCCGGTTACGGCAAGGTCGGGTACAATGACAATGCTTTCCTTTTTCTCTTTCGATAGCTGTGACTCTACCTCAAAAGTACGGATACTCTCCACATCATCACCAAAAAAATCGATACGATAGGGATATTCGGACGAAAAAGAAAATACGTCAATAATACTGCCGCGAACAGCATACTGTCCCGGTTCATACACATAGTCGACATACTCAAACCCGTAACTATGTAATATATCCGTGATAAAACCGGTGTCCACCTTCTCGCCCACATGTAACTTCAATGTGTTTTCACTCAATTCCTGGCGCGAGACTACCTTTTCGGCCAACGCATCCGGATAAGTGACGATGCACAACCCTTGCTCACCTTTCTGAAGCCGGCTGAGTACCTCGGTACGCAATATCTCGTTGGCCGCATCCTTTTGTCCATACTTCACCGAACGGCGAAACGAAGAAGGAAAAAACAAAATCTGCTCCGTACCCAATACCTGAGTAAGATCATGATAAAAATAACCGGCTTCTTCCAGATCACCCAATATGAAAACAAACGGGCAAGGACTCTTCTCTACCAGTGCCGAAGCGAATAAGGAAGCAGCGGAAGCATACAGGCCACCGCAATAGATATGTCTGACTGCGGGCTCCCCCAACAGTTTGTTCAAGGCTTCCACATTCGGATGCCCGGCATATTGATGTTGCAGTTCAGTAATCGTCATAAATAGCATTTTAGTCCATCACAAACGCACCAACTCACACAGATCGCTCAAAATCAATTCCCAATCTGTGTGAATCCATGTAACCCGTGATGCAAATTCACCGCAAAAGTACTAAATTATCCTTAGTTTTAATGCGCTATCTTTGGTTAGTAGCGGAAAAGCGTTACATTTGTCTTCAAATTTAGACACAATATGCAGACATCGGACAGCATCGTAATCATCCCTACCTACAACGAACGGGAAAACATAGAAAACATTATCCGTGCCGTTTTCGGACTGGAAAAGATTTTTCATATTCTTATCATAGAAGATGGCTCTCCGGATGGAACCGCCACCATCGTAAAAACCCTGCAGCAAGAGTTCCCCGACCGTCTCTTTATGATAGAGCGCAAAGGAAAACTGGGATTGGGAACGGCATATATCACCGGGTTCAAGTGGGCACTGGAACATTCATACGAATACATTTTTGAGATGGACGCCGATTTCAGCCACAGCCCCAATGACTTGCCACGGCTCTACGATGCTTGTGCCAACCAAGGAGGAGATGTAGCCATCGGTTCCCGCTACGTAAGCGGAGTGAACGTAGTGAATTGGCCGATGGGACGCGTCCTTATGTCTTATTTTGCATCTAAATATGTTCGCATCGTTACCGGACTACCGATACACGACACTACTGCCGGTTTTAAGTGTTATCGTCGTCAGGTACTCGAGACCATCGTTCTTGACCACATCCGTTTCAAGGGTTACGCTTTTCAGATAGAAATGAAATTCACCGCTTACAAATGCGGGTTCAAGATTATCGAAGTACCGGTGATTTTCATTAACCGTGAACTGGGCACATCAAAAATGAACAGCAGTATTTTCGGAGAAGCGGTATTTGGAGTTATCAAACTGAAAGTGAACAGCTGGTTCCACAAATTTCCGCAGAAAACAAAATGAATTAAGATATGAAAAGAACATTAATACAAAACGCCATCATAGTAAACGAAGGACGCTCCACACGCGGTTCGGTAGTCATCGAAGGTGAAAAAATAGCCGAGATACTGGAGAAAGGACAGAAACCGGCCACTCCCTGTGAAGAGACAATCCATGCCAACGGATGCTATCTGCTTCCGGGTGTCATCGACGATCATGTGCATTTTCGCGATCCGGGCCTAACCCATAAGGCCAACATATCCACCGAAAGCCGGGCTGCGGCAGCAGGAGGGGTAACCTCTATTATGGACATGCCCAATACCAATCCGCAAACCACCACACTGGACGCACTCAATGCCAAGTTCGATTTGCTTGCCGAGAAATGCAGTGTCAACTATTCATGCTATTTCGGAGCAACAAACAATAACTATACCGAGTTTGACAAACTGGATAAAAGCCGTGTATGCGGAATCAAGCTCTTTATGGGATCGAGTACAGGCAATATGCTGGTAGACAAGATGAACAGCTTGCTGAACATCTTCAATGGAACCGATTTGCTGATTGCCGCCCACTGTGAGAATCATGAAACAATTAAAAAGAATACGGAGAAATACGTAAGAGAATATATTGAAAAATATCCTTATCAGTACTACCATGTTCACCACGAAACCCTTCCGATGGGTTACCATGCAAAGATACGTTCGATAGCAGCCTGCTACGAGTCGTCCGAACTGGCTGTACGCCTGGCACGCATTGCAGACGCTCGTCTGCATATCCTGCATATCTCCACAGCCAAAGAGCTTTCTCTTTTTGATAATGATATTCCATTGGAAGAAAAAAGGATTACGGCAGAAGCTTGTGTTTCGCACCTGTTATTCGACTCTTCGGATTATGCGGAATTAGGTACACGTATCAAATGTAACCCTTCCATCAAAGCTAAAACCAACCGGGATGCACTTCGTCAGGCTGTCAACTCCAACCTGATAGACGTGATTGCCACCGATCATGCACCACACCTGCTCAGTGAAAAAGAAGGAGGCCCGTTAAAGGCAATGTCAGGCATGCCTATGATCCAGTTCTCTCTGATCAGTATGCTTGAACTGGTGAACGAAGGTATCTTCACGATTGAAAAAGTCGTTGAGAAAATGTGCCATGCACCCGCCCAAATATATAATATCCATAACCGCGGTTTCATTCGTCCCGGTTATCAGGCAGACCTGGTACTGGTTCGGCCGGACGCATTATGGACGGTAAGTGCAGAACAAATCTTAAGCAAATGTGGATGGAGTCCGCTCGAAGGACGTACCTTTGACTGGAAAGTAGAAAAGACATTTGCCAACGGACACCTATTGTATACTGACGGACAGGTAGATGAAGCTTATCGCGGACAAGAAATCTATTTTAAACGATGAACAATTTCTGAACGATCAACCATCTAAATGATAAACAAGGAGCAGGGGATAAACCGGGAACGATAAATGCAGAAGAATGGGAAATATATTGAAAGATAAAAGCAGGGCTTTCGCGATACGAATCGTAAACCTACATAAGTCTCTGAATGAAAGAATTGTTATTTAAAACTGAATATTTATCTGAAACTGAATATTCAAGCATGTTTGCCAACGCAAACGGATCAATGAAACTTATTATCACCAGCATTAAAACAGTCAAATATGGAAAAGCATAACCCGTCATCATCCCTCGTTCATCGTTCAGAAACAGTTGATCGTTCAGCGTTTGAAAACCGTTTATCGTTCAGTGTTCATGATTTATCCCCCTACATCAACTGGATTTATTTTTTTCACGCCTGGGGGTTTCAGCCGCGTTATGCCGCCATAGCCAATATCCACGGATGTGACGCCTGTCGTGCTTCCTGGCTGACAACCTTTCCGGAAGAAGAACGGGGCAAAGCTTCCGAAGCCATGCAACTCTATAAAGAAGCCAACCGGATGCTGGACGAATTGGACAGGGACTTTGAAGTGAAAAGCGTTTTTAAACTTTGCCCAGCCAATGCCGACGGAGACAACCTGATTATCGACGGTATCACTTTCCCGCTGCTCCGGCAGCAAGTCAAGAAAAAAGAGAACGAACCTTTCTTATGCCTCAGCGACTTTGTACGCCCTCTGTCTTCGGGAATCACTGATACAGTAGGAGTTTTTGCCTCTTCCATTGATGCGGATATGGAGGGACTTTACGAACAAGACCCTTATAAACATCTTCTGGTACAAACACTCTCCGACCGTCTGGCCGAAGCTGCCACCGAAAAGATGCACGAATATGTCCGCAAAGAAGTATGGGGGTATGCAAAAGACGAAAATCTCTCTATTCCCGATCTTCTTGTCGAAAAATACCAGGGTATCCGCCCTGCTGTAGGCTACCCATCTTTACCCGATCAGTCTGTGAACTTTATTCTCGACGAAATTCTTGATATGAAACAGATCGGTATCCGCCTGACAGAGAACGGAGCTATGTATCCTCACGCTTCAGTATGCGGATTGATGTTTGCACATCCGGCTTCCCACTATTTCTCGGTGGGGAAGATCGGTGAGGACCAATTGGCGGATTATGCTGCGCGAAGAGGAAAAAGCGTTGGAGAGATGCGTAAATTTCTGGCAGCAAACTTGCAGTAAATCTTTTCTTTCGGTATATTTGTAACTGATCCTATACTTTAAAATAGAAAAAGTTATGAAAAAGGTTCTTATTCTGTTATTATGGTTACTTCCCTCCTGTAGCGTAGTGATCCTTGCACAGACTCAGCGGATAGCGGGTACTGTTGTAGTTGGTGACGGCCAACCCGCCGTCGGTGCCGCCATTGTTGTCAAAGGCACTAATATTGGTGCCGTAACCAACGTGGATGGCAAGTTTGTAATAGCAGAAGCACCTGCTTCAGCACAGCAGCTTGTTGTCTATCACGTAGGCATGGAACGCAAAGAGGTAGCCGTAGCTCCCAACGTCTATATTCAGCTTCAGCCCGTAGAGAAAGGTTTTTCATGGAATGTGAAAGCCGGAGTCAGCCTGTTCAGTTTCCGCCGCCCGGACGGCTTGGACGAACGCACCGGATTCAGTGCCGGTGTCGGTGCGGAATATAATTTCAGCAGGCATTGGGCTATTCAATCGGGACTGATGGTCACCAGCAAAGGAGCAACTGCCGAGTACGACGGGTATTCTCCGCTGTCCTCGTCTACCGAACCTATCTCTTATAAAGCCAAAATAGCTCCTATTTATCTGGACATCCCTATTCTGGCAGCTTTTAAGATGGATGTGTCAAACCATGTTAAGTTTGTAATCAATATCGGACCTTATTTAGCCGTAGGCATGGGTGGAAAGTATGAACTGACGAACAAAGGCGGCCATAAAGGTGAGTCGCATAACCCTTTCAAATCCTACTCTTCCTTAGCTGAAGCGAAAAATAAAGATGCCTTGTTGAAACGTTTCGACATCGGAGTTCAGGGAGGCATCGGTTTTGAAATATGGAAACATTACCTGGTCAATGCCTCTTTCCAGCACGGATTCATGGAGCCGGTTAAAGGAGGAACACTGTACGCAGGCGATACCGAGAAACATTACCCGATCGGAGGGATTCTGACAGTAGGATACAGATTTTAAATACAATACGTTATCACCACAGATTTCACAGATTATCACAGATCACAATTGCCAATAATCTGTGAAAATCCGTGTAATCTGTGGTGAACTTAGAAACGATATCCTATTTCAAAAGCGACATCCAGAAAACCTTCCGAGTGATTCCATGAAGTACACCCCACTCTTCCGGTTCCTCCTATCAGGAAGTGCCCGTATTCCACTCCGATTCCATAAGCAAATCCTCCGGTAAACCGTTTGCCGAACAATGACTGGCTTTCAGTAACATATTCCACTCTATTATAATCTCCACTACTATCATAAGAACGCTTGCGAAATTCTTTCTTAACGTCTCCACTGATCCCCAAGTCAATATAAGGACCGAAACTGAATACCAGATTCAGATCATTTCCTATTCTATACTTCAGTGCAAACAGTAAAGGAATCTCCAGATAGAATGGATTGTAAGTACCACTCACCTGATCATAAGAAACGGATGAAGAGCCATCACCGTTATTTTCCGTATAATAATCATAGAAATCATGCCCTTTCATTTTACGGGAAACCAACAAAAGTGAGGGTTGGAAAGCCCAGTGTTTCGACATCCGGATATCGGCCCCTACCCCTCCATAGATACTAAGACCGTCTTTCAGTTTCGATTCGGGTCCTTGCATAAACTTACCTGCTCCAATTCCGGCCTTCACGATCAACGAGAAGCGTTGCATCACTTGTGTACGCATTTGTATACGCATCGGGAGATCTACATATCCGCTGCGTTTACCTTTTGTCACCTGTAGTGAGTCGAAATAGACAGGTACTTCCTCCAGTACAAAAACTCCATTTTTATCGGTGACAGCCTGTTGGTTCGTACGTTTCAAGGTAACTACCGCCCCGTCTACCGGATAGTAATCTTCATCCACGATCTTCTCTACCACTTTTTGTTTTTGGGCCATAACGTCTGTCAGTGCCAGGTAGACCAATGCCAATGCTATATATCTTTTCATATCTTTTTATTTTTTACATTCAACATCCGATTATCCATATCCGCTTGATCAGAAACGGTAAGTAACTCCCAAAGTAAGTGCCAGGTTATGTTCTTTCGCTTCAAAACCTTCATCATCCTGTCCCAAACACATACTCTTTCCGGAAACACCTACCAACCACTTCTTGTATTCCACACCTATACCATAGGCAACACCAAAGCTGAAAGGATGTAACAAAGAATGTTTCCCGCCATAATAATCATATTCATACTCTTTGCTATAAATGTCATACTCTTCATCGGGTTTACCTGTTTCCGTAGCTTTCACTTTTCCTGCAAAGCCATACGAAAACACAGGTCCCACAGAAAAGGCCAGATTCATTTTATGGGCTACCGGATGACGAAGAATGAACAACATCGGCAGATCCAATGAAACCGGATTCCAAGTTTCCTGATACTTCACACCGTTTCTTTCGGCATTGAACTCTGCTCCACGGTTACAAATTTGCAGAGTAGGCTGGAAAGCCCATCGTTTTGACATGCGTACTTCGATACCTAAACCAAACTCATATCCCACCTTAAAATCGGAACCATATGTAGTATATTTACTCATGCTGATCCCGGCATGTGCCACAAACGAAAGCTTCTTACGCTTTCCAGTGAGCTGTACCGGTACATTCAGGTCCACTTCCCGGGTCTCCATACCGATGGAAGTAACAATCACCTTTTTGACCGAAAGAGGAACTTCCTGCAAGAAGAACTTACCGTCGACATCGGTTATTGTGCTGATATTGGTTCCTTTGGCTGTGACTAATGCACCCACAATGGGTTGCTGCTTTCTGTCAAATACTACTCCTTTTACATCGTGTGTCTGTACCTGAGCCATCACGGTGATTGCACAAATACAGGCAATCACTCCTATTATTATTCTTTTCATTTGTTTTCGTTCTTTAAATCTATATTTTATTCTGCAGGAGTCTCAAAAGTAAGATATTCACTATAAGTCGTCCCTACTTCATTTTTCACATAAACACGAAACTTATAAATGGTTCCGGGACGCAAATCACTGACAACCTCACTGAGCGTCAATCCATTGTCCTCAGAAAAGGGAATCTCTACGTTTTTTTCGTCCTGCACCATTCCCGTTTCCTGTGAATAAATGCCATAGCTATATCCATAATTTGTAATCAGAAAATCATTTGCATAAAAGGAAGCATACAGTTCAACCGACATATAGCCGGATGGATACAACGTAAAATTGTTAACCTCCGGTTCTGAACCCCGCTCGGTTGTAAATTCAACCACCGGGCCATAGCCGGTTCCCTCTTTAGTAGTCACATAAGGACGTACATAGTAATGGGTATTCGGAAGAAAATCCGTTACCTCTACTACAAAATTCGAATAGTTATAATCCCGAGTTTCCCGTGCCAGTGTCTTCTGGTCGGCAATGGTAGGCTGTGTGTTGGCAGAACTGTAACAAGCACCCTGCTCTATAATTTCAGTCTTAGTATTAGAACGAACCTCTACAGACAAGTAGCAACTAAATCCTGACAGCTGTGTATCGTATACTATCAACCTTGGCAAACCTGAAAGGCGAAACGTTTTCACTGCACTATATTGTTCTTTACTCGCATTTTCTCCCAACACGTGATCCAGTAATCCCGGACGTCCGGTATAGCCATAGTGATAGTCGTTCATGGCACAATAGTAAGTTTCACCCACAGCCAGCATGTTTTGATCCAGGAAAGCATAAAAGGTATTCCCTGCACTGTGACGGATATAAGCTTCCGCAATCACTTCCTCCATTGTTTTGTCTTTGGCAATCACAAACCTGGGATAGTAATACCGACTGGTTTCTCCCCCTGATACTTTTCCTATCATGACAGCGTCTGCCCGATACAGTTCATCAGTATCTATCCCCATGATACGGGATAGCAATTCTATCGAATCTTGCGAAAGCGTAGACACGTCACAAATGCGCTCCAATGTCATTGTGGTTTCAGAGGCTTCCATGGCTCCCCAATAATCCCCCTTATTGTCACAGGAGGTGGCCAGCAATGCCATCAGGCAGAGCAAGCCCAGTAATCTTCTCTTGTTCATCTTTGTCTATTTATAGTGTTAATTGCCGGCAAAGTTACAATATTTATTATAAATATAACAAAAGAAAACAGTTTGATTCCAAACAAATCCGAAGTACCTCTGTCCTCTCTTCCAGTGACATACAAGAAGACGTGACAAAACTATATATCCGAAAGAAGTATTACAAAGATACAGAGACAAACTGTTGTGAAGAAAGCATGATTCAGGTATAGATGGGATATTATGGTACTCAATATCCCGGCATCCTCCTGTAGGGAAAAGATCCGGCCATTCCCATTCTGTCCGCCATTATCAGGCAGGACAAAAAGACCAATGGGTATGTAGATTTTCCACTGTTCAGACGAATCCTGTTTATATACTTCCGTACAATGCATCCTGAATGTCCGGTCATCTCTATAAGCTTCATAATCATATGCCAGAACAGCGACATCGGATGACAGCAATACAGTGGGTTCTATCATTTTATACCTGTCGATCTCGACTTTTCCCCGAATGCTGTTATAATACTCTTCCAGAGCCTTTTTACCTTCCAGTTTGTTTTTGAAAGCGGGGTCGATATAGACAACATCATCAGATGACAGTTCTATAAACCCATCCGGGTTTCCACGATTCCATAACTTCAGAGCTTGTTCTTCCAAAGATAAAATAAAGACCTTCAGGTCCTCGCTATTTGAAGCCATACTTGTACATCCAGTCATAAAAATACGGATTTATTTAAAACGTTTCATATTTGACAAACTCCTTCACCCACAGATTCTTATCGTTTCCAAATATAATAAATATCCGGAAATAGTCCAAATTCCCACTAATTTCCGCTTTTATTTTGTGATTATTTCCTTTCCTTTGCGACTAACCATACAAAAGTAATCCCGAAAAGAAGACAATGAACCCCACCAGTCCGCCGCAAGCCAACGAACCCGTAGAACAAGAGTTCCTCTCCGTAGTCAGGGAGTACGAGCGGGTGATTTACAAGGTGTGCTATCTTTATACCACCCAGCACGCCACGCTCGGCGATCTTTATCAGGAAGTGATTCTCAATCTGTGGAAGGCTTACCCCAGATTCCGGAAAGAGTGCAAAGTCTCGACCTGGATTTACCGGATCGCACTGAACACTTGCATCAGCTTTATCCGCAAAGAGAAAAACATTCCGGAAATCGTGGCACTCACCCGCGAAGCCGACTGGCTGACGGAAGAGAAAGACGAACTGACGGAAATGCTCCGGCAACTGTACCGGATGATCAATCAACTGGGACAACTGGATAAGTCGATTATATTGCTTTATCTGGAAGAGAAAAGTTACGAGGAAATCTCGGAAATCACCGGACTGACAGTGACTAATGTAGCAACCAAGCTGAACCGGATTAAAGACAAACTAAAAAAGATGAAAAAGGAGGAATAAGATATGGAACTGGATGATCTGAAGAAATCGTGGAACGCACTGGATGAACACCTCAAAGGCAAGGAGTTCATCAAGGAAGAAGAAATAAAACAATTGTTGGGACGCACTCGGAACAACATTAACAGCATAGAACGGTTCAACAGAAAGCTGCGTTTTGCTGCAATCGGCATACTGGCATTGGCAGTGATCTTCTGGATATGTGATGATGCACTTACGGACTTTTATTATTGGATCGCCCTCTTCCTGTGCATCCCGGCCCTTTGCTGGGATTTGTATTCCGCCCATTACCTGGGGCGGACCCGGATAGATGAAATGCCTCTGGTCACAGTAATCTCCCGTATCAACCGATATCACAGATGGATGGTTCGCGAATGGATCATAGGCATACTCTACCTGCTTGTGATGGCTACCTTTTTCTCTTTCTACAAACAGGTCTGGCAATACGGTGCTGCAGGAATCATCAGCAGTCTGATCGTGTGGGCCGTCGGACTTGGAATCTGCCTGTGGGTGTATCGCCGGAACCTCAGACATATAAAAGAAATAAAGAAGAACCTAAACGAGTTAAAAGAATTAAATCATACAGCTTAACTTAAACCGTACTTTACAAATTCTCTCTAACTTTGAAGAGGCGTTCGCAAGTCCCCCCGAGACATACCCTACGCCTCTTTTTATTTATTCAACCCATAGCTAAGAAAATATGCTGCAACGAGTTTTAGGCTTTCTGATCGTAATCCTTGTATTGCCGGACATTTACATTTACCGGACATTTATCAAACAAATGACTCTAAGTCTTTTTTGGCGAATCCTTTACTTCTTCCCCACTCTTTTCCTGATGGCGGGAGTAGTATCGTTAGCTTTCTTTGCCAACTATGAATACGCCGAACAACATACGTTATGGATAGGACGCTTCGCCGTTGTCTTCTTCTTGTTTGCCTCTCCGAAACTGCTCTTTACGATCTGTTCCATCATCGGACGCCCGTTCAACCGATGGCTGCACTGGCCCCGGACTCCTTTTATAGCAACCGGACTGGTACTGGCCGTGCTCAACGCAGTCCTGATACTTTATGGTTCGATGGTGGGCAAAGACCGTTTTGAAGTAAAAGAGGTTACCTTCCGTTCTTCCCGCCTGCCCGAAGCTTTCAACGGATACCGCATTGTCCAGTTGTCGGACATACACATCGGGAGCTGGCAAGGAAATGCCAAGAGCCTGCAACAGATGGTGGACCTGGTTAACGCGCAAAAGCCGGACTTGATCGTATTCACCGGTGACCTGATAAACAACCGGGCCATAGAATTGGATGGATTTAAAGAAATACTCTCGCAACTACATGCCCGGGACGGCGTATACTCCATCCTGGGAAACCATGACTACGGCCCCTACTATCGATGGAAAAGTAAACGCGACCAGGTAAACAACCTGAACGACCTGAAGAAACGGCAAGCCGACATGGGCTGGGTGTTACTGAACAACGAGCACACTCTACTGCACCGCGGAAACGACAGCATCGCCCTGATCGGGGTAGAAAACGAAGGAGAACCTCCTTTCTCACAGCACGGTGACTTGCCCAAGGCACAGGCAGGAACAAACGGCCTGTTCAAGCTGTTATTAAGTCATAATCCTACACACTGGAGACGTGAAGTGTTGCCCGAATCGGACATCGACCTGATGCTGGCGGGACACACGCATGCCATGCAGCTGGCCATCGGACATCATTCACCTGCTTCCTGGATCTATCCGGAATGGGGAGGCATGTACAAAGAAGGCAACCGAGGACTATACGTAAACGTAGGGATGGGATTCGTCGGACTGCCTTTCCGTTTCGGGGCATGGCCGGAGATTACCGTGATTACACTGGATAAATGAAAAAATACTGGCAAATACTGAAAGGCTACAAAGCAAGTCTGCTGGCATGTCCGCTACTGGTACTCGTGTCTGTAATGTGCGAAACCATTCAGCCGATGTACATGGCGGATATTATAGACAACGGAGTGATGCAGCGGGATCTCTCCGTCATTACTGCCGTAGGCGGAAAGATGGTACTTATCTCCATTGTCGGACTGATATTCAGTATTGCCAATGTATATGTCTCTTCGCAAGCCTCCATCGGTTTCGGGACCGACCTGCGCACCAAGCTGTTCGGCAAGATACAACAACTCTCTTTTTTCGATATAGACCGGTTCAGTACGGCTTCACTGATCACCCGGCTGACAAGTGACATCAGCCGCATTCAGCAAGTTATCCAGGTATCGATGCGTCTGATGCTGCGCTCTCCGCTGATGCTCGTCATGGCAGTGTTCTTCGTGGTACGTATCAACCCGGAACTGGCAGGCGTCCTGCTGGCTGCCATCCCGGTGTTGGGTTTCAGTGTATTCTTCATCCTGCGGAAAGGGTTCCCCTTCTTCTTGAAAGTGCAACAGAAAGTGGACCAACTGAACGAGGTGGTACGCGAAAACCTGATCAACATCCGGGTGGTGAAATCATTTGTGCGGGAGGACTTCGAAGCACACAAGTTCAAGGACAAGAGCGAAAGCCTGCGCGACACGGTGATTCACGCTTCCAACATCATTGTCGCCATCTTTCCGGTGATGCAACTGGTGATGAACCTGTCGATCATCGCTATCCTTTGGATGGGTGGGCAGAAGGTGATGGCAGGAGAGTTGAAAGTGGGCGAACTGATATCATTTGTCAACTATCTGGCACAAGTGCTGATGTCGTTGATGATGCTGTCCATGATTATCATGACTTATGCCCGTGCCTCAGCCTCATCGAAACGTATCCTGGAGGTATTGGATACACAGCCTTCACTTACCGATACGCCCGAAGGAATGCGGAGCACCCGGCAGATCGAAAAGGGAGAGATTCGCTTTGAGAAGGTCAGCTTCCGTTATGGCGGAGGCGAGACGGATGTGCTGCGGAACATAAGTTTCCACGTCCGTCCGGGCGAGACAGTGGCCGTGGCAGGTGCTACCGGATCGGCTAAAAGTTCGCTCGTACAACTGATCCCCCGCCTGTATGATGTCAGTTCCGGTGAAATACGGATCGACGGCATCCCCGTACAAGACTACAACCTGCACGAACTTCATGCCCGCATCGGCATGGTGTTGCAGAAAAACGAGCTCTTTACGGGAACCATTGCAGAAAACCTGCGGTGGGGAAAACCCGATGCCACACAGGAAGAACTTGAAGAGGCCGCACGTGCCGCCGAAGCCCATGAGTTCATCCGCTCGCTGCCTGCCGGATATGACACGCAGTTAGGACGAGGCGGAGTAAACCTTTCCGGCGGACAGAAGCAACGCATCTGCATCGCCAGGGCTTTGCTGCGTAAACCCAAGATATTGATACTGGATGACGGCACCAGTGCCGTAGACTCTGAAACAGAACTCCGCATCCGGAACAACCTGAATGCATGGCTGCACGATACCACGGTGCTTATCATCACGCAACGCATATATACCATGCAATCGGCCAACCGGGTCATTCTGCTGGACGACGGAGAGGTAGAATCCATCGGAACACCGGAAGAATTGCTGGAACGCTCGGAGATGTACCGGGAAATCTATCACTCACAACAAATCGTTATCTGACCATGGCACACGGAGATCATCTGAAATACAGCGGAAAGCCTAAGGCGGGAAAGAAAACTTTCCTCCGCCTGGTATCATACGTGGCCTGCGACCGACGGTTGCTGATCGTAATCGGTGTACTGATCGTTGTGAGCATCGCAGCCAATCTCACCGGATCGTACATGCTCCGACCGATTATCAATAACTACATCCTGCCGGGAGACTTCCACGGATTGGTACGCATCCTGCTGGTACTGGCAGGCATTTACCTGACAGGGGTAGCGGCTACTTACATCGAATATATTCTGCTGAATAAGATCGGGCAACGCACCGTAACCCGGATGCGCGAAGAACTGTTCGGAAAGATGGAACGCTTGCCTGTCAAATACTTCGATACCCATCAGCACGGAGATGTCATGAGCCGGTACACCAATGATATAGACCGTATCAGTGACGCACTGACCGACAGCCTGTCCGACATGTTGTCGAGCGCACTGACAGTTGCGGGCATTTTCTGTCTGATGCTCTTCATCAGTCCGATACTGACAGCGGTAACACTGATTACCGTCCCCCTGATGTTCCTCAGCGCCAAAGGAATCGTAAAACGAAGCCGGAAATACTTCAAAGCACAACAGGAGTCATTGGGGATGATGAACGGCTATGTGGAAGAAATGATCAGCGGACAGAAAGTGGTGAAGGTCTTCGGACACGAACAAAAAGTGGAAACGGACTTCGGGATACTGAACCAAAGCCTGAAGGAGAAATCGCTGAAGGCACAATTCTACTCGGGGCTGATGATGCCGGTCATGCAAAACCTGAATACGCTGAACTATGTGATCATCACCATCGTGGGAGCCTTACTGGCCATCTTCCGCGGGTTCGACGTGGGCGGACTGGCGGCTTTCCTGCAATATTCCCGGCAATTCGGACGCCCCATCAATGAACTGGCGAGCCTCTACAACAGCATACAGGCAGCCATTGCCGGAGCCGAACGCATCTTCGAGATCATAGACGAAGCACCGGAGCAGAAGGATGCGCCGGATGCCATCACACTCGAAAAAACAAAAGGAGATGTAGCCTTGAAGAATGTATATTTCGGCTACCGTCCGGAAAAAACCATCCTGAAAGGAGTATCCCTGCATGCGGCTGCCGGAAAGAAGATAGCTTTGGTGGGCGCTACCGGAGCAGGAAAGACAACCATACTGAACCTGCTGCCGCGCTTCTTTGACATTCAGTCCGGAGAGATCACCATCGACAATCATCCCATCGACCGTATCAGGCGTGACAGCCTTCGCCGATCGATGGCCATCGTACTGCAGGATACACATCTTTTCACGGGTACGGTACGGGAGAACATCCGTTTCGGCCGCCTCAACGCGACCGATGAAGAGGTAGTGGCGGCTGCACGGCTGACAGCGGCCCATTCATTCATCAAACGTTTGCCACAGGGCTACGACACGCTACTCGAAAATGACGGGGCAAACCTGAGTCAGGGACAACGGCAGCTACTGAACATCGCCCGCGCGGCAGTGGCCGATCCGGCCATCCTGCTGCTGGACGAGGCAACAAGCAACATCGATACACGCAGTGAAATACTGATTCAAAAAGGACTGGACCAATTGATGCAAGGACGCACCAGCCTGATTATTGCTCACCGCCTGTCTACCATCCGCAATGCTGATACGATTCTGGTGCTGGAACACGGGGAGATTATCGAGCAAGGCAGCCATCAGGAGTTACTCTCACTGAAAGGAAAATACTACTCGCTGAACGAAGAGCAGTTCAAGTAAAGTATCCGCCACAAAGGAGGATACGGAGGAGATTGCGTAGCCTCACTTACATTCTACCGGCAAACACAAAAATTCTCTTTCCATCCGGTAATCAGAAAAGCTAAAATAAGGCGTTTTTTCCGTTCAGCTCACCGTCCGCCCTGAAAAAACGCAGCCAAACGATTTCCGATTATCAATTTGTCAAAGTGATAGCACTCTTCCCATTCGCCGCACGATGGAGTTGTACCTGTACGGCAATGCGCTCACTCATCTCCTGCACATGCGAGATAACTCCAATCTTCCGTCCTTGCATCTGCAACTGCTCGAGAGCTTCCATCACAGTGCGTAAACTATCGGCATCGAGCGAACCGAATCCTTCGTCGATGAAAAGTGACTCCACTCTCAGGTTATTGCTCGAAAGAGACGACAGCCCGAGAGCCAGCGCCAGGGAGATAAGAAAAGATTCTCCGCCGGAAAGAGAGTAGACGGTACGCACCTCGTCACACATATCGCAGTCGATCACTTGCAGGGCGAGTGTTCCCGGCACCTGCTGCAAACGGTAACGTTTCGAAAGATAAGACAGATGTTTGTTGGCATGCATCAGTAACAGATTCAACGTATAGCTTTGCGCAATCACCTTAAATTTTGTCCCGTCCGCACTGCCAATCAGTTTATTGAGTTTTCCCCATCGGTTGGCCGTCTCCTGTTTTTCGGTCAGTTCCTGTTCCAGTTGCTTCAGCTTCTTCTGGTTTTGCTCCTGTTGCAAAAGACGTGCCTCTACGGTGGACAGACGACGTTCCGTCTCCTGATTGGTTGCTTGCTGGCGGGCGATCGTCTCCGGCAGATGTTCCGGATCGGCTATCTGTTCTTTCCGAAGCATCAGTTCGTCGATGGAACTGTTCAGTTGCCTGATCTCTCCCTGTATGCCGGAAATACGCGACTGGACTTCTTCTCCCTCCTTGCGCACCTGTTCCAGGGAGTCGTTTAATTGTTTCTCTTTTTTCCGAATGGCGGCTTCCGCATCCTCGACAGATTTGCCTTTCAACAGAGGAGCCCGTTCCTGACGGAGAGTTATCAACCGCTCACTGACCACCCGGAACTGTTCCCGAGCAGTCATCTCCGCCGTTTTCAGTAACGTAAATTGCTCTTTAGCAGCCAGAACTTGCAGCATCAACAGATGGCAGCGGGCTACACCTTCACGCAAAGCCTCACAAGCCGAGCGAAGTGTCCTGATCCGCTCCTCGTGCTGTTGCCATTCCTTATGGAGTTGCTGGTATTGGCGCATTTTCTCTGCGAGCAGATTTAGCTTCTCTTGTACGGTATGCAGTTGTTTCTCAAAATAGTCTGGATTTTGCTCCTCTTCCGATGAAGGACGTTTCTGCTCAACCTCCTGGAGCAACGCCTGCAACTGTACGGTTATCTGTCCGGACAGTTCCGTCTGATGGAGCAAATCCTGTTTCAAGGCGATATTCCGGTTATTTAGTTGCTGATACTCACCAGATGCGGTTTGATACTCCAGTTCGATGTTGTGATACAGGGTATGGACTACCTGCTCCTCGTTTCTATAAGGATGATCAGTGCTCCCACATACCGGACACGGTTCATTCTCACGCAAATTCTGCCGCAATGTCCGAACGTCCTTTCCCATCGCGATACGGGCATTCTCAAAAAGGCGTTGCAGCACTTTCAGTTCAGTCTCCTTCTCCGCCAACCGGGTGGTCAGAGCGGCCATTTCTTTCCGCATCTGTTCTTGTTTGTGCACCACCTCTTCCTGCTGTACTTTCAGACGTTCGGCTTCTGTCCTCGCCTTTCCCCATTCCAACATTTGCTGGCGGGCATTCTGCAAACGGGTTTGTTCCTGCATCCATCGGGCTTGCTCGTCGGTCACCGCTTCAACCCCAAAAGCGTTCAGACGGTTCACACGCTCTTCGTTCTCTTTCTGAAGAATGGCAAGGTGGTCTTCCTGCTCTTTCAGCTTGTTCCGGACAGATTCAAGAAACAGCCCCGTCTCTTCCGTAACCGGTAGATCGATCTCTCCCGTCAGGTTCTTCAACGCATGGCAGGAAGTATGCAGAGTTCCCTGCACAGATTGCAATTTATTGGCTTGTGCAGTCGCTGCCTTTTCAGCACCTTGCAGGATCTCCTCCGCCTGCTTAGATTGGCTGACCAGTGATTGGATCTGAACATCCAGTTCACGTGCCCGGCTAAGATCGGGTTGCACGGCTTCGCACTGTCCCCTGAAGTGAATAAGATAGTCGGATTGGCGTGCGTGTTCTTCCCGGAGCTTCTTACTTTTTTCTTCATCCAGCCGCATGTCCCGCACTTTCTTATCACGCTGCTCCTGTTGCAACTTCAAAGTATGCAGCACCGATAGTTGCGCATTCAATTCTACCAAGGCTTTACTTCCCTGTTCACGAAGGCTGACCAGACTCCCTTTTTCTGTCTGAAGAAGACTGATTTCCTCTTCGGAAAGCAGTTCGATCAGGGTGGCATTGCTTTTCAACAGATTCAGTTCTGCATCAGCTGTTTTGCTACGCAGAAAGATTTCACTGGAAATGCGGGAGTATATCTCCGTTCCGGTCAGCTTCTCGAGCAACTCGGCTTTGGCGGACTCACGCGATTTCAAGAAAGTAGCAAAGTCATTCTGGGCAAGCAGCACCGTACGGGTGAACTGTTCGTAAGTCAAACCAACCAAAGTCACCAATTGTGCCAACAACTCTTTCCTTGTTCCCTGCAGTTCCTGATTGGCAGTCAGATCGGTCACTTGTATCGTCTGCGACCGCAAAGAACCGTTAGCCCGGCTTCCTGTCCGGCGTACCGACCAACGAGAACGATAACAGTGTCCGGACGCTCCTAAAAAATCAACCTCGGCAAATCCCTCTCCCGTCCCTCTCCGAAGGATATTCTTCACATCGGCCTGATTCACCCGACTTTCACCGATATCTGACATATAAAGACTCTCGACCGAAGCGGAAAAGCGAGGTGTCTTATCATACAGTGCCAGACAGAGTGCATCCAGTATTGTCGATTTTCCGGCTCCCGTAGGACCGGATATCGCAAAAATCCCGGCAGAACGTAAAGGCTCGGCTTGGAAATCAATTTCAAAGGTTCCTTCTATGGAAGCCAGATTCTTTAATCGTATGGTTAGTATCTTCATGGTTATTCGGTTTGCTTTAGAGGGTGTGTCATAACTCACCACAGAGGACACAGAGTAACACAGAGGTGTTTTTAAGTTACTGATTATTAGTAAAAAACTCTGTGATACTCTGTAGTGAAAAGAGTTTCGACACAGCCTCGAGTTCTTATTTGATTCATTCTAAATTGATTGTCCGGCAAGCCTCCTGAAACAGTTTTACCAGTTCTTCCGGCATCTCCGTCTGGTAACTGTTCTCAAAGGTTGCTTTCACAATCTGTAAGGGATTCATCTCCTGCAATCCGGCAGCCAGTACTTCTTCTTCCACGCTCCCCTCTGCCGCCTGCCTGTAAGAAGAAACAATACGGGCCAGCCGGACCGGCTTGCCTTCCAGTATTTCTTCTATTTGCTGCCGCAACATCGGCTCCGGTTCGCTTAGTTTCACCTTGACTTCCAGATAGGGCTTCGGTCCATTCTCCGGAAGTTCCAGTCTGCACAATTCATCCAATACCTCGTCCGGAGCCGCTGGCTCTTTGGCGGGTATACTCAGCAAACGTACCAAAGGTGTATATTCAAGTTTCTCTATTTCGACTGCCCAACCTTCATCTAGAATCACTTTTACCACTCCGTGGTGATAATGCTTCTCGGCAAACGACATAGGTAAGGGACTGCCGGCATAACGGATATTCTCCCTTCCCGATACGCGCTGAGCCTTATGGATATGCCCTAAAGCCGTATAAACAATCTGTTCGGAAAAAGACTCGGGCGATACACTCTCCAAACCGCCGATGATGATGCGCTCACTATGATCTTTTTCGGCAATCTCCGAACCGGTTGCCAGCAAATGTCCGACGGCCACCAATGCCTGCCCGTCCGTCCGCTTCTTCAAAGCATATTCCACCAAACGAGCATACAGTTCCTTTACTCCTTCCGCATACGGATTGCCTTCAGTCTCCACCACCGGATAATCTCCCTGCCGCAAGAAAGGTACTGCCAGGCAAAGAGCTTCTACCCTCCCCGATTCATTCTTCAGTTCTACCAGTAAATGACTGTAATCTATCTCTCCGTCCTGCTTACGGACAATCCCCTTAATCTCCGTCCGCATCTCCTGCAACAACGGCAGAGGTGACTCCAACCGGGCAGCCGAATCATGGTTTCCGGCTACAATGACCAACTGCAATCCCGGGTTCTCGGTTGTCACCCGGTGAATGAAACGATAGAATATTCGCTGCGAGGCGGCAGACGGATTGGAAACATCGAAAACGTCTCCGGCAACAATCAGTACATCAATTTTGTTCTTAGTCAGGACACCGGCCAGCCAGTCCAGAAAGTGTTCATGTTCCTGTGTCCGGTCATATCCGAAAAAGGTTTGTCCCAAATGCCAATCGGCTGTATGTAGTATACGTATCATGCTATTGAAATTTGAAACAAAGTTAGCAATTATTCAGGACAGCAATATTATTTTGTTTATTTTTGCACAAGCTAAAACCAAAATCATTATGAAGATACTATACTATATTTATCAAATCTGCATTGCATTGCCCATTTTGTTAGTATTGACTATCCTCACGGCGATTGTCACCATCATTGGTTCATTATTGGGAGGTGCCCACATCTGGGGATATTATCCGGGGAAAATCTGGTCACAGTTGATCTGCCTTTTCCTGTTGATTCCGGTAAAAGTGCGTGGACGCGAAAAGCTACATGGAAGAACCTCTTACATCTTCGTACCCAATCATCAAGGCTCGTTCGACATCTTCCTCATTTACGGCTTTTTAGGACGTAACTTTAAATGGATGATGAAGAAAAGTCTACGTAAAATACCTTTTGTAGGAAAAGCATGCGAAAGTGCCGGACATATTTTCGTAGACCGGTCGGGTCCGAAGAAGGTACTTGAAACCATTCGCCAGGCCAAAGACTCTCTGAAGGACGGTGTATCATTAGTGGTCTTCCCGGAAGGGGCACGGTCTTTCACCGGCCATATGGGATATTTTAAGAAAGGAGCTTTTCAACTGGCGGACGACCTCCAACTTGCCGTAGTTCCTATGACCATAGACGGATCTTTTGAAATCCTGCCACGAACCGGCAAATGGATTCACCGCCACCGCATGATTCTGACCATACATGACCCTATCCCCCCCAAAGGTCAGGGAGCGGATAACATTAAAGCTACCATGGCAGAAGCCTATACTGCTGTAGAAAGTGCACTTCCCGATAAATTCAAAGGGATGGTGAAGAATGAAGATCAAGACTTATAAACGGTTTTGAACGATGAACAGGATTCACCACAGAGGGCACAGAGTAACACAGAGTTTTTTTATTGATAAGCAGGGATATTCAGTAAATGTCCCTGCTTAAAGATACAAAAAAGGCAACTAACTCGCAATGAATTAGTTGCCTTTAATTTTCTTATTTTAGGAATATCCCCAATCAATAACTTCATTTCTTCTCTGTGTTACTCTGTGCCCTCTATGGTGGAAAGAGTATTTGTTCATCGTTTCCCCACTCTCTTCTTCAGCACAAATACCGGAAGGAAGAAGAAGATTCCGATGATTGACATGACTAACCCACCGATGGTTCCTGCGGCCAATGGGAACCAAAATGCTTCTTTATCTGTACCTACCATGAAAGGAATAAAGCCAAGGATCGTAGAGACAACTGTCAGGAAGATAGGAATGATCTTCGCATTCCAAGCCTTGGTATAGGCCCTCAAGGCCGACATTCGGGGAGAACGTCTACGAATGGCGTTATACTCGTTAAGAATATAGATACTGGCGTTCACCGTAATACCACACAATAAAACAAACGAAGCAAAACCTCCCTGGTCAAAGTTCAGCTTAAACCAATAGAACGTCAGGAATACACCGATATATGACACCGGAATAATAAATATGATAGCCAAAGGCTGTTTCAATGAATTAAACAAGATACTTGTCGTGAAAAAGATAATGGCAATCACTACCAACAAAAGCAGATATTGCTTATTATCTTTCTTTCCCCATCCCCAGCTATCCCGCTCCGATTGAGCCGTATACCCCATCGGGAGTTCTTTGTTAAACTCCTCCAGGTCACGTTTCAGAATTTTATTTCCTTGTTCCCCCGAACCGATATATTCGTATTGCAGGCACAACCTGTATTGCTGATTCTCTTTGGCAACCTGTTGCGGCATTTGTCCCTTTTCCATAGTAGCCAGTTCAGACAGTTTATACTGTTTGTCATCCGTTCCGTACGGAAAATATTGCATGGCCCAAATGTCATACTCCTGAGACTGTTTGGAGGAAAGCTTTATTTTTTCCGAACCATTATCCGCCACTACCGATCCGATCTCCATATTCTTACCATAAATAGGGCGGATCGTAGAGAACAGAATATTGGCATTGATGTTCTCCTGTGCCATACGTTCCCGGTTGAGGTCAAAGTAGAACTCTTGATAATCGTCTTTCCAATAAGAGAAATAAGAGTTTATTATAACTTCCTTGATCCGTCGGTGAGTCAGCAATTTGGCTTTCAACTTCTCAGCCCATTCATACAATTCATCGTAATTGTATCCATACATCTTCACCTGGAAAGAACCGGCTCCCTCACGCACATCATTACTGAACCCCTGATCCTGCAAACCGTATACCCCCCAGCTGCCTCCACCCAATTGCAAGGCTTTGCTGATAATATTTGCTTTCAGTGTATAGGGGAAACCGCTATTCTGATGCTCTTTGGTAAAATAGACATTAATATTACCACGACGGGCACTGTACACCGAAGTCTGGAACTGTTTGATTTCCTTAAACTGACTCAGATAAATCTCCATCTTTTTAATCAGTTCATTCATCTGCTCCAACGTACTGCCGTTCGGAAGATTGGCATAAACATACAATACTACTTCTTCGTTCCGGGTGAAATAACTGCCTTCGTATACCTTCTGGATAAACAGGCGCAAACTGCCTCCCAGTGCTTTGTCCATAACCGGTTTCACTTTTTCTTTGTAAGTAGATGATCCTAAGGTCTTGTTATACCATTCCACGGCACGCCCTTCACCTTCCATCTTTTCCGGCAGCATAAATACCGGAAGTCCGAACAACAGTACCAACAAGATGCAGACAACCACACGCCAACGGCATAATTTACGTATCATCCAGCCATAGAAACGGGTAAAGTAAACTGTTATTCTCCGCGGAAGAGAAGCACGAAGAAGGAAGAAACGGGATTTGGTCTGACGGCGCTTTCTCTTTCTTAACCCGATCTTTTCGATCAGAGCCGGTACGAAGAAAAGAGCTACGAACAGAGATACAGCCAGATTGATAATCACCACGGCTGCAAAATCTTGCAGATTCAACCGTATCTTCTCGTCAAGGAAGAAAATGATGACCAAAGCTCCCATTGTAGTCAGGGTCGCAGCCAGAATGGACATAAAGGCTTTCAGGTTACGCCGGTGCAGGATATGGTCGGTCATCACAATCGTATTGTCTATCACCAGATTGAGCGAAACCGTAATACCGGCGAGCGAGTAGAGTTGCATTTCCAGTCCGAAAAGGTAATAGAAAATCACCGCCACGGCTATATTGATACTCAGACTGACCACGATCAAAAACAAATAGCGTGGATTCAACGTGATAAGCAGCACAAAAAACAGCAGAATCAGGACCGTAAGCCCGGTACGCAAATAAATCTTATTCAGCTCTTCGTGAATAAATTCCGTAGCATCGTAGCTTGTGTGGATCTCATATCCGGCAGGCAACACTTTCTGTATCGCCTCCATCTCTTCTTTAACCTGTGTACTCAGTTGCAACTGGTTGGCAGTTTCCTCGGCTGTAATCGACAAATAAATGGAGTTAAGTCCGTTGATACGATAATAGCTCTGAGGAGCTTCCTCCATGTGGCTCACCGCCACAAGCTCGTTCAGACTGATCAATTTTCCTTCTGTACTTTTCACCCGGATACGGGAAGCATCGAATCCTTCCTCTTTATACTCGGGCATCAGGGCCAGCCGGATCCACTCTTTACCACCTGAAGCTGACTCGATATTATAAGTACCCAGAAATTCTTTTTGATAATAGCGGGCAACAGCCTGCTGGATATCGCTCAAAGAAATACCCAATCGTCTCAGTTGTTCGCTATCATACTCCAACACCCACTCCATGGGTGTGGCTCCGCTCAAGTCTATCTTATAGATACCCTGAATCTGTGCCAGCCTCGTCTTGATATGTTCATCAGCATATTGCTGAATCAAGATGGGAGTAGAAGGAGCATTAAGTGTAAACGACATGAAAGGACGTGAGGCATTATCGTCCGGACGCTTCATCCTGATATAGGGATAGCTCACTCCGTCGGGAAGCTGAGGCCAGGTCTGCCGGATAATGGTTGATACCTCAAAACGTACCGCATCTATATCCGCATACTTGTCCAATTCAATGGTGATGCTCCCCGAACCGTTATCGGAGGTAGAATAGATGTTCTTTATACCTTTAATACGTGCCAACATGGCCTCCAGTTTACTGGTTGCCTCTATCTCCACCACCCTTGCCGAAGTACCGGGCATACTGAACTGTACCGTAAAACCCGGTAAAGTTCTTGAAGGATTCAGTTTTACGGGGAGCAGGGGAATCAAGGCCAGACCAATCAACGCCACGCATATAAAGGCGACAATCAGCGTGAAAGAAGAGGCTTTCGTCTGCGCTTTTATTTTAGAAGGATTATCCATCGTTTCAATGTTAGGTAGCACTATCTCACCAATTGTCCCCCCGCATAGTCAAACTTTTCAGTCAGCGGGATTCCGGTAGCAAAGTCATGCAACGTCAGTTTACGTATCTTATAATAGTTCAGCCAATAGTTCTGCAAAGCGGAAATATAGTTCTGCTGTGCTTCCTGCTGACGGTTCAGGGACAGAGTCAGACTGTTGATGTCCGCTTTCCCGATGATAAACCGCTGGCGGGTTTCGTTATAAGCCAGAATGGAAAGATCAAGTGCCTCTTCGGCACTGGTTATCAGGTTTTGCTGGATATTGAAATCGTTTACAGTCATAATCACTTCTTCATCCAGACTGATTTCATCCTGACGGGCAGAAGTCTTCACCACATTCAGGTTATTGCGGGCCATGTTATACTTACCCTTTCTTACCCCCCAGTCCACCAATGGAATGCTGACACTGACCGACACCAAATCCTGCTGCATGGGTTTATGATACACATCCCCAAAGTTATCAGCTACCTGGTTGAAACCGATACTGGCGTTCACACTCGCATTAAAACGTGATTCTTTTTTGGTTTTATCCACATTGCGTTCGGCTTCAAGTACATTCTGCTTCAATCCCAGTAGCTGAGGATTGTTTTCATGTGCCATCTGCAAAGCCTTATCCACAGGTATCACCAATTCCTGCGGACGTACGGGCAAATCGATATCAATAACCGTATTCTTATCCAAATTCAGGAAAGAAACCAAAGAAAACATAGCACGTTTCAGGGCACTCGCTTTATTTTGCAATGTATTGCGTGCATTTACCACGTCCAGTTTCAATGTCAACAGGTCCGCCTTCGAAATGGCTGCTATCTTCTGACGCTGTACTCCAATGCTGTATAACGTATCCGACGACACCATATTCTCTTTGGCCAGATTATATTCAGCCTGCGCCATTGCCAGGTTAAAGAAATAGGTAGTAGCCTGCACGGATACAGCCTCCACATTATATACAAACTCCTTCTTTACTTTCTCGTATTTAAGGGGTTCTATTTTTCTTTCCCACTTGAACGAATTATATCCTACCAGACTTTGTGAATATCCCAGTCGGATGGGCACACTGGTAAACTGTGTCGACTTACTTCCGCCAAAACTGCGCATATATCCCAATTGAGATTGCAGATAGAAAGTACCACCCGTCAAGTCGAAATTCTGCTGGATAGCCAGATTACCGGAAGCATAAAACGACTGTTGGCTACGATAAACATCCAAGTCATTTTCCGAATCGTATCGCTTGGTAATATCCCGGTTATATTCGGCGGGAGTCATATTCAAAGTAAGGCTCGGCAGACGGTTGGCCTTGTAAGTCCGGTACTCCCAGTAACCGGAAAGATACATATTCTGTGTGCGGAATGCTTCCAGTGAACTATCATTGGCCAATTGTATCGTTTTCTGCAAATCAAGTTTTATATGATCCTGAGACTTCGCTACAGAAACTCCAAGCAGCAAAGTTGCCATTACTATATAATATCTTTTCTTCATATCTATCGTTTTACTTTATTTCTATAAATAAACCAGTACAGTAAAGGGATGATAAACAAACTCACCAGTGTACCGATCGTCATGGTACCAATCATGGCAATGGAAAGCGGCTTCTGAAGCTCGGATCCAAGGTCGTACGAGAACAGCAACGGGACCATTGCGAAGATGGTGGTCAATGATGTCATAATGATCGGACGTAACCTTCTGCGCCCGGCTTCGTGAATGGCTTCCAGCAAAGGTACCCCTTCTTTACGCAATTCATTAATAGCATCCAACTTCAGGATAGAGTCATTGATCACGATACCGCAAGTCACAATCAACCCGATGGCCGACATCAGATTCAATGTATGTCCACATATCCAGAGCAGTACCAATGCAAACGCCACGTCAATCGGTATTTCCATCAACACCAGCAAGGGTTGCATAAAGCTCTCGAACTGGGCTGCCAAAATAAAATACATCAGCAACAATGAAATGAACAGAATCACGACCAACTCGTCCAGCATCTTCTGATTGGAAAAGAAACTACCGGAAAAGCCGATGTCCCAATCTCCTGTTTCATTAGTCACTTCTTTCACCTCAGTCATTAGTTGTTCGGCATCCTCCACTCCATAGAATTTATAAGGAATATACTCTCCGTTTCTTCCGGCCGTGATGCTCTTTAAATCTTCGGCGGGAGTAACCTTTATCAACTCACGCAAGGGGATGAAGTTCACCTCTCCCGTCTTACTATCCGGCTGGGTCTGAATCAATGTTTCCTGCAAAACCTGATTGACCGTTTTTTCGTCTCCTGCAATGCTGATAGGCAGATATTGTTGATAAGAATGCAACATAGCTACACTGTTCTCTTTGAAAGCAGTTCTCAGCACCCGGTACAGTTCATTATAAGAGATTTGATATAACAATAACTTTTCCTGGTTAATGCTAAGATTCAACTGATTTTCGAAAGCAATACCCGTCGGAGGTATTCCCGTTTTTTGCCTGAACGTCTGTTCCAGTCCGCGTAAGGTACCAGGTTCGGGTGCCTTGTCTTTATTACGGGCATACAACTCGGCCACAATATCAGCCTCCCCTGTCACAAACAGTTTCTCAAAAACAGTCTCTGGTGGAGAAAACGAAATTACCGCCAAGGGATAGCGCTCTTTCAGCCTTTTATAAATCTCTGACTGCAACGGAGCAATCTCCTTCGAAGTTTCTGTCTTAAAATACAGTTCTGCCTCTGATGACGACAACTCCTGCTCACGATTTAAGATGTAATCCTGCAGTCCGATGGAGGCCGTCTGCTCTACAGATTGCCCCTGCAACTCACGGAACAACTCGTCTACACGACGCTGATTTTCGTCCACATGGATGTTCTCGTTCCATTCGATACGGGTGATCAATTCATTTTCATCGATGTCCGGCATTCTCTCCTTATCAATAAAGAAGAAAAAGAAAATACATAGCGGGAAAGAAATAACGCAGAACAGTACACTCAGCGTTTTATGGCTAAATACCCAATCGACTCCTTTATCATAGAAACGATCCAAGGTATGTTCTTTCAACGGATTGTTAATCTTCAGCCTCAGCCATTTCGGGCCTCCTTTTATTCCGGTACGATAGACCAACATATACAAAACAGGAAGCAACATGATACCTGTAAAATATGAAACCATCAGTCCTACCGTTACGGCAAAGGCCTGATCGTAAAAAATAGCACCTGCGATACCGCTCATAAATACCAAAGGCACAAATACGGCAATTGTCGTAAAAGAAGAACTAAGCATAGGAGTTACCACCTCGCTTGTTCCTGCCACACAGGCTCTCCTCAACGAATAGCCCTTTTCCCGGTATTGTGATATATTTTCAGTTACAATAATCGAACTGTCGATCATCATACCCAATGCAAGGATCAATCCGGACAGGGAGATGATGTTGAGAGACATCTTACACAAGTAGAAAAACAAGAAACTGATGACGATGGATACCACCATACTCAGTCCAATAATAAAAGGAGATTTGATATCGCCCAGGAACAGTACGGCAACAATACAAATAAAGAAGAAACCAAGTGAAAGATTCTGCTGGAGATTGGATATCGTATAATCCAGCAGTTCAGTTTGATTTCGGCTCACACTAAACTCGATATCCGGATAGATCTTTTTGAAATAGTCCATCGTTTCCGACAGTGCCTCCTTCATTTTATCCATGTTTTCGTCAGCTTGCTTAATGATGGCAAGAGTCACCGCTCTCTTTCCGTTCGAAACGGATACTCCTTTTTCTTTAACCGGCACCACCGCTATGCGACAGAATTCTTTCAACTGTATGATACGGTCTCCCTTCCGGATATAAATGTTCTCCACATCTTCCGAGGTACGAAGTAAAGTAGAAAATTTAATGTTGTATTCATAGTATCCATCCCGCACAGTCATACTCCCCGGCTCCACATTGTTTTGTGCCAAAGCCGTTTCAATATCTTCAATAGACAATTCGAGCATAGCCAGTTTGTCCATATCAGGCACAATCTGCAACTGTCTTTCCAACAATCCGGTAACGTCTACCATTGCCACTTCGGGCAATTGTTCGATACGGCGCTTGATGACCGATTCGGAAAACTCACATAAATTCAGAAATGCCCTTTGATCTGTCTCTTCATAAGCACTGTCCGTCTTCAGGGTCAGGTTCAGATAGAACACCGGAATATCGGTTGCACTGGCCTTAATCACCTTCGGACGGTCTGTATCTTTTGGCAGATAATTCATAGCCGCATCAATTTTTTCATTGACCTCTATGAACGCCAAATCCGTATTGGTACCAAAATCAAAATTAAGCCGGATAATACCTGCACCATCACGTGTTTCGCTGGACATGTCTTTCAAAGCAGCCACTTGAATCAATTGCTGGCGGATAGGCTTCACTACTGTGTTTTCCAATTCACGTGCCGAAGTATTCTTCGCTGCTACCTGTACGGTAATCTCTGGGATAGAGATATCCGGCAGCAACGATACCGGCAACGTGAAATACGTCACCAACCCCACTATGAAGCAAGCCGTAAAAGCCATCAATACGGCAATGGGACGTTGTATCAGGAATTTAATCATAATTGTTTTGTGTTAGTGATTCATCCTTATTCAATGATAGTGACCGGAGCTTCGTGTGCCAGATTGATGTTTCCGGTTACAATTACAGTATCTCCTTCTGTCAGTCCATCGGCAACACTATAGCTGTCAGCATTTTCCAGAGCGGTATGAATATAGTTCCACTGAGCCATCTTTCCATCTTTCAAAGTAAACACAACCTGTTTGCCCGACCGAAGCACCACTGCACTTTTAGGAATCACCAACTGCTCTCCCAACGAACGGTGCACACTGACACGCACATTCATTCCGCTAAACAGTCTGCCTGCCCCGTTCACCCGGGCTTTCACCTTCACCATTCCTTTATCGTCCACCAATGGATTGATTTCCGATATATTTCCTTCATGTACTGTCGCCGCATCAGAATAAGGTTTAATCACCACCTTATCTCCATTCTTTATTAAAGGCAACTCACTTTCCAGCACGGTAAAGTCTACTTCCATTCCCTGCATATCGATCACCGTGCAGAATATTTCCGAAGTATTCGCCAGATTATAAGGCTTCGAAAACAAGTTAGCAACTACCCCGGCAAAAGGTGCTATCAATGTAGCATGCTCTGCATTGTATTTTGCCATTTCATATTGCGATTTACTTTGGTCATAACCACTCTTCACCTTCGCCAATTTCATGGTTTCTTCAGGTACCTGACTGATATCATCTGCCGGATAACCTTGACTGATAAGCACATCACGCAACTCGAGCTCGGATTTTTTCAAAGCATCTTCTGCCTGTGACAACAGATTGTCAAGTTTGAACTTATCCAACTCTGCCAACTTTTGTCCCTTCTGCACCCGGTCTCCGTTCTTCACCCAAATATGAGCTATCACCTCACCACTTTCAAATCTCAGATCAGCCATTCCCTTGGCAGATACTTTTCCATTACTCACCAGTTCATGGTTGAATACCTGCTTCTTCAAGGTCATAACGGACACTTCATTTTTCGTGTCGGGCAACACAGTTTCCACTCCTTTTTCAGAAGCACTTTCTTTCTTCTCACCGGAACAAGCTGTCAGCATTGCCAATGCCAGGCAAAGCGTATAGAAGGGATATTGGTTTTTCATAATGTTATTAAACTTTTCTCTATTAATTATGGTTGCAAATATAGTTGGTTATTTTCTAACACACAAAATAAATGGCGGACTAAATCCTACTGGCGCACCGTCATTAAAACACTGATAATTTGCTATTTACGATTTTTACGTTACTAACAGAGGTGGACAAAAAACATTTCACCCCGGTTAATCCGTAAAAAATCAGATAATCCTATCGCATTTCATCCTCTATTCTCACTATTATACTCATTCCTCTTCACGGTAGAAACCTGCTTATCTGATATCCTATTTCCGGAGAACAAATATAGCCGGCATTGAAACCAAAGCCGGAATGACCTCAATCGAGACCCTAAATATAATTGCTAATATTTAAAATGCCAAAAGAAAAAGCAGACTTTTTTTTGCATTTAAAACATATTAATCATTTACTTTTCTGCTTTTTACGATTTTTTCGTTACTTACATTTACAAGTAGCTTCCTAATTTCTTCTCTCATCTCTCTTACGGCAGTCGACTGCACTTTAGGTTCTTTAGTCAAGACCAATTCCGCCATTTTTTGTAATTTATCCCGTTGTAAATACTCAGGAACAGCATACAGTTTTGCCAGCAAGTAATATGGATAAATCCGGCCCGGCAATAAATGAGTGGAACGTAATAACCATTTTTCGGCTTCAGCATATTCCCCCTTTTCCTGAAAATTCTTACCAATAATATTTAGTATCATCGGATCGCAACTTCGGGTAGAAGCCTCTTTTAATAATAAAATAGAAGCATCCGCCTCCTTTAATTTATGCAAACAATGCCCGTACTCAAATAAAAAGGCCCCTCTTTTCTTCAACTTCGGATATAAAAGCTCATAGCCTTCTTTGGCACTTTGATAAGCTCCTGCCTGATATAACATGCGACAATTAGCCCAGTCTTTACACTCTTTATATACGTCCGCCTGCTGCCAATAGTATCCGGAAATCCCCAATACACAGGCAAAGACCAGTTGCCAGGCAAGAAAACGATCTGCGACACAAGCCATCAATAAAACCAGTAAAGAGATAACAAAGGCGGGCAACTGCATCGGATAAGAAGAAAAAGCAAATACCAGCAACGAGATTATTCCACCACATACGCCTAAACGCTTCAAGCCGACACCTCGCCACAGGCAAAAACCAACAAAAGCCAAGAAACAGAACAAAACCGGAATTCCCCGTTCGACTGCAATCTGCAAATATTCATTAAAAGCATACTCCGGACTTCCTGCCACCAGTTCTTCACGTAGAGAATAATCTCCTTTTGCAAAGTAAGTTTCCTGAGCTGTCCCGTATGCAAGTGCAAAACTCCCTTGACCATAGCCTGTAAATGGTTTTTCCATAACAGCCTGCGTACTGATTTTCCACATGAACAATCGTCCACTGGCTGAATCTTTTTTCAGATAAAACAGACAAACTCCTCCAACCAGCACAACTATACACAAAACTGAAGCAATTGCCACCATCTTTGCTCTTTTACGCATCCATATCCTCTTCAGATGTATCGGCCAGGACTTATGTACACCATATACCCAAATACCGGAAACAATGGCAGCCAACCATGCCGAACGGCTCATACCTGCCGGAAGCACACAAAGTATAAGAAACAATACTACCAATGTCCCATAATATCCGGTCCACTCGATCCAGTTTTTATTTATCCTTTTTCGCAATTTTAGCCATTGATCCAGACAAAGCGGAAAGACCATGGCCAGATAACCGGAATAAGGCCCCGGATTAAAAAAAGACCCGGTCAGGGAGTATAGAGAATGATGGGAAGAAGTAAAACCATAAAGTTGCCTTAATCCATAAACAGCCTCGGAAGCAGCCAACGCTATAAGACCCCAGACAACTACCTGATAAAAATCCCTCCCCATATCATACCTCTTTTTATAATAGACAAAAGCCAACAATAAAAGTCCTGTAGCAGCCCCCATAGCGGCCTTTGCCAGATAAGCCCATTGTCCGGACAGTTCACCTGCCGGAAGCATCGGATCATTTACCCATACCACAGACAGCAATGTGCACACTATCGCCAAAAGTCCCCCACGGAGTATAATATGTATATAATCTACCTTCATCTCCGTCATTTTATTTTTTTAAATACCCTATCCCAACGAATTTTTTCACGCAAAGGATCATCCGAACGCCATATCGTAAATGCTCTTCCCACAATATATGATTCGGGCAGCATGCCCCAGTAGCGGGAATCTTTTGAGTTTTCCATATTATCCCCCGATACGAAATAATAATTCTCCATAAACTTATATTCTCTTATCACACTATCGCCCAGACAAACTGAATTCCCCTTTTGTTGCAATCTCTTTTTCTGTTCCCAATGAATCAATCTTCCATAAAGTAAACGGGACAACGTATCAATCTTCACTACCTGCCCCTTTGCCGGCACCGGAAGAGGACCGAACTCCTGAATGGTCCATCCCAAACGCCCGTCCCACGGAAAAGCATCTATCACAATCCCTCGCGAATCCTCCCTTCTGACCCGAGAAATCCGATGTTGTGCCTTCACATTCCCCAAACTGTCTTTTATCCCCTTGATATGATAATATCCCCTGCGTATTTCCAACGTATCTCCCGGAAGAGCAATGCACCGCTTCACATAATACTTCATTATATCGAATCCGATACTATCACTCCCATCCTGATAAGGGAAATTAAATACAAGCACATCGTTCCTTTTAAACGAGCCAAAGCCCGGCAGACGATAGATAGGAACGTCCTCACCCCGTAACGATGCAAAGATATTGAACAGTCGTGCCCCGCCGGTCCATTTATCCACCAATATCTTATCTCCCGAAAGTAAGGCCGGTTCCATCGAGTTTGAAGGGATCTTGAAAGAAGTCAAGCAAAATACCTGTAATACCATCCAGGCTACAAAAGCCACACAAGAATAGAAACAGATATTCACAATCCAGTTTCCGATTCGTTTCATCGTTTTCATCCAAACTTCTTTCTTCATATCTACATATATATTTTAATACGATCTCCTGTCAAGAATCGAAAGTAAAAGAGACCAAATAAAATTCCCGGGTTTTAGAAAAAGCAATCCCATAAAGTTTATTAGGTTCCCGGATCGAAGCACAAATTCTCAGAATGAGGCAATCAGTATTATATTTGATTAATTCCCGACCGTCCCAATCAAAAACAGATAAGTTATTGAATAAATTGGGATTCTTGTCACCTATAAATACACTATAAACCTTTTCATCCGTGGCACATAACGCAGAGAAGCCCCAAACAGTCTCCCCTGTGCTTTGGATAGTTCCGGATAAATATTGCACAACCGGAGGATAAAATTTTCGGATTGCTTTTAATTCTATGCCTTTTGATAAATCAAATAATTCAAGGACTCCTCCATATAAAGTTCCTACAACCATTTTTTTACAATCCGGAGATACCGCAATTGCAGGTGATAACCAAACGGAACGTTCTTCCGGAGTATCTATAGGAAAATCGTTATAATCAGCCGACACTTCAGTATCGGCCAATATCTGAAAACGTTTTTGTTGATCCGACTTTGTTCCCAACTGACCATCCACCAGAAATTTATCATCCCGAAGTCCCCACACCCGGCGTACTGTAGCTCCTAAATTATAAAAAGGCTGTTCTTCTATCAATGTTCCCCAATTATCATCCTCTTTATCAAACTGATAAGTCAATAACTTCATAGAAGATTCATCATACACCGAAATTTTCTTTTCACGTGCATCATAATAGCACATGTTTGCAGTAGTCACTTCACCCGGTCCCTGTCCCCTTCTTACAAAACTTCCAAGCAATTGGCCTGTGCTCTTATCATATACTTGCAACCATGTATTATCAACCAAAGCCAATATAAAGATATAGTCCTCACTAACAGCCATATCCAAAGGATAGCTGATCAGCAGTTCGTCCGACAAACGATGAGCGTGTATGTTCTTTACTTCCGGAAACGTAGGAGGTGCATAAGCACTATGTTGTTTCTGACAAGAACACAAAATAGTTATTAAACAAACATACAATGACAACTTCTTCCACATATATTAGTCAAGGCTACATATTATGATATTTTTTCTATACTCGCAAAAATAATACATTTTAAATTATAAACACATCTTATTCGTAAAAACATTACCAAATGTTTTAGATCCTGTTTAAAAATGATTGAAACAAAAGATTAAGAAGGTTTCCGTATCTGAGCGATAATAGCTTTATTTGAAGTGACTAAACTAATCATAAGGATGTATCATAACCTGTGCAATCCTGTGGTGAAAAGACACTTTCCTACAAAAAACGCATTTCGATCTTCCATCTTCCACCTTTTTAAGTTTAATTTATTAATAATCAATATAATAATATGGTGAAAGATCGTGTTTTTAAGCCATTTATCTTCCACCTCCATCTTCCACCTCCGTTTTTAAGGGACAAACAAGCTATAAATATCTGATATGCAGATACATATAGTTAGTTCCTTATCTATTTATGTCTATTATTGTATTTTGTTTTTCTTGCTATCTTTAGTGAAAATGGTCTTTTCTTTATCCCGTCCCGCATACCTGTGCCCATGAGACCAGGTATGCGGGCCCATAAGCCCAGGTACACAGGCCCACAAGCCCGGGTACACGGGCTCAGACAACGATGCAGAATAAAGACGTAATCCCCTTATTATAAGCGCGTTAATAAAGTAATATTTTCGATATCCTTTTAGAATAATCTTCGTTGTGGATATGGATAGTTTGTTCAAAACTGTTCCCTGGATCCCCAAAATCCCACTCTACTTTTTTAGGATTGCTAACCTGCAATACTATCATTTATATTCCTTTTCAAAAAAGCCTCTGACTCCGAAACACATCCACCACAGCCCACATTAGATATAATCACAATATTTCCATACTATATCCAGTTTCCTCATAATTTTAATAGTTCAAATGTTTTAAAACGCATTATATCATCATCCTCTGACTCCACTTGAATGTGAAATCCATCCGGACCGACAAAACATTGATTTAATAAATAAAGTTCTTGGGGTAACATTGTTTCTCCCACAATTTGAAAGTTCTTATCTAAAATAGTCACTGACATTGGTTTGCGCAGCACCCCCTCTTTAGGATCAATACTACTGTCTGGATGTCCTGCCAAACGATAGTAAACCTCTCTATATGAGTCATAGTGAATGCATCCATAATTCAAACTATGGACATAGTGATCTCTATCGGCTTCTGGGGAAAAATGTTCGAAATCAAGACTTTTCTCAACTGGTTCAATAACGATATCTTCTTTGGTTCCGGCATAAAACTCATGATATTGCAGTGAGTCTACATGATGTACTCTTATATTATGATCGGCAGCAAAACTAATAACCAGTTAATTATTAGGAGACAAGGTATAATAAGGGAAACGATATGTAAAACTTCCTCCCCAATTTCCAGAATGATACATAGATGGATAACTATCAGAATACCTAATAGTGTTCTTCTGCAAATTATAGAAAGCCATCACAGGACGATTTGAATCATTCTCACCTTCAAATTCATAAAAAAGAGTTCCGGACAACAATAATTCATCACCTATTTTTAAAATAGGAGAATTTGTACGCGGAAACAATTCAAAAGGTGCAAAAATGGAATCTCCTTTCAAACGTCTGACAATGTCTATTCGTTTCTTATCTTTCACATGACTACTATCATTCGTCAGGTACAGATAACGTGTCATCCTATCTTACAAATAAATCGAATCTTTATTCAAAAACAAGTATGAAGTAATACTGCCAACTCCATTTGAGCCCTCCTGCTCAAACTTAATCTTACCCATATTTTTCACAGTCCCGTAATCATACAGTACAATCGAGTTATCATAGTTATTTATAAACGAAAAAACCAGTTTTCCATCCATATAGATCAATTGTAAATAATCTGATAATTGAACCGTTTCACTGTCCAACGGAAAACATTTATCTTCCTTCGCTACTAATGTATAATCATCAGTTCTATGAATTACAGTTTTCTTATCCTGCTGACAAGAACCTACAACTATCCCCAATAAAACTACAAATACAAAACTCCTAATCATTATCATAATACCAATAAAATGCTATATTTATACTATACTAAATTTTCAATTCCGCTCAGATTTCCTTTAACGATGCTACAATCCCTTTGACCTGTGGAAGTAACTCCAGAAACATAGAACAGGATGAGAAACTAATATAATACACGCATTTATTCCCTTGCAAATACCATTCGACTTTCTGTAGCGCTGATAATTCATTAGTTTCCGGATGGCGATCGGCTTTATAAGAAGAGACAATCATCTTTTTTCTACCATTAATCGATCTATATATAACCTTTACCCGAGTAGCATCTGCTAATGCCGAAACACTGTCCCTCTCAAATATTTCCTGATAACATTTACAGTTTTGTACTTCTATAATAGTCAAAACAGAACCACAACGATCTTTACGCTTAGAATATACCCTCATAAACTTTGTCGTTTCATACCCTTCTCTTGTACGCCTCAAAGGTTCATCACAGGAACGCACAGCAGAAGGGCGATTCCATCCTTTAGGCACTTCAATCACATACGTCTCACCACGCAAAAGATCTCCGTGGGGTTGAGAAACTTGCGCAACAACCTGAGCACAAAATAAAAAACTTAAAAGAAGCAAAGCTGTCAATTTCATAACTGGGGTAAATTGAATACATAAATATGATCTTCGTCCTCCACAAAAACGCCATAAATCTTATGTGCAACTTCATCAACAGCAAAAGTGTTAATAAAACAGTCGAGTTTATATTGTATGAGTGGTTTCCCTTCCCAATCAAAGACTTGAATATTAGGGGTTGTTTTCCTATCCTCTACATCTTCTGTTGTCATATCCAAATTTAGCGTATAAATGTAATTATCCGTCGTGTACACACATATAGGATGTATAAGCCTCATATTATCATCTACCTCCGGACATTCCTGTCCCGGGAAAAGATCTAAAATTACATCTCTTTTTAGTTTTCCATCCTGGCCATAAATTCTGAAACGGCGTATATGTTGGTAGAACGAAACGAAACAACTCTTATCAGGCTTGGCGACGGTCATCTTTATATACGCTTGATTCCTGCCCAAAACAGATCCGAAACGTTCCTCTGTTTCGGGATATTCTCCCCATGATTCATGATTTCCGTCAGGATAAAGAAACCTAAATTCTTTTTCATTCTCAAAGCCGCCATTACAACAGTAGCTGCTATCGGAAATACTTATCAAGTCATTAAAACAATTAAATCCATAATTTAAAGTCGAAGTCTGTACGGTAGCTTTATCTTTCTCAACACTAATATGTTTCAGGTTAATTCCGTCTAACATGACAAATCCATTCTTTTGATATTTCACAGGGGTAATAGAAGGGAGAACGAAATCATTCGGTCCCTGCCCCTGTGTTCCAAAACTATATTGAAAAGTCAAATCCGGCAAATGGAAGCATTGAAACATAGTATCCATTTTTTCATTGAATACTATCAGATTACTATCACATAAAACTAAACTCCGTGGATACAATAACACCGAAGGAACCTGCATTCTATCGGATTTCAAATTTATGGTATGCTCAAATTGAGCATAATGCATAATCCTATCAGATTCTATACAACTTGATACAGTTATCAATAAAATCACCCATAAAATTCCACGAACTCTCATTTTTTTTTCATGATAATCAAACTTTTATGTCAGCTTTACACCACAAAGTTTGAGAAAAAAAAGGGCTTTAAGGGACAATAACAGGTCAAAAAGCAGTAAATTCAGGTCATTTGAGCATTTGTATCATACCCGACAAAGAAAATCAACACAGTTTTCTTTTTATGGTCTGATATTTTCATCTTTCTACCACTTCACAAAGAAAACCTGCCGGCCCTCTTCGTTCCGAAATACAGTTTCCTCTTTTCCTCTTGATAAATTTCGGAGCCAAAGCACTGCATTTTGGGGAATATTATCATAATGCAATGTTAATTCTGTAGCCACTTGCTTACCCAACGAGATCCAACCATTAAATCCATCCTGATAATACAACTCATACTGATCTCCTAACCGAATAAAGTTATCATCGTTACGAGGCATATAGACAATCTTTCCGATCTTTTCCGCTTTCCCTAAATCAAGTGTCACAAAAGCTCCTTTTTCTTTGGTGAGAAAAAAAGTTAGCCCATCGCCATCATTCACTTTTAAACTATCGAACCGGTCATCCGCAATAAAAGTATTACTGCCACCAACAACTTTCGCAGAAAGCTTCTCTTGATCATCTGAATTTCGGAACAACTGTAGTTCAGCCAGTTGAAGTGGCTTATCGGGAGGTGATGTGTAACGAATATACCGATACTTCTTTTCCGATGGCGGATAAGCTGCCTGATAGCTTACCTTAGGAGTATCTACTATCTGATACAGCAGGCAAGCATCCGAGAAGTCCAAATGATTAGCCCCTTCTATCTTACTTCCCACCACAGCACTGAGATAATCTTTCAGATATTGCCGTAACAAGAATTTACGATTCAGATCCATACTTTCTTTTTTGGAAAAATCAGGCTTATGATACTTCACCTCTCCCTTTTCATCCACAAGAAAAGGGTATCCGGCCGCTACCCACTTCATGCCATTAAAATAAAGTGGTTGAAACAAAATGCCCGGTTCCACATTTGTAAATGTAGCTTTGTTTCCTTTCTTCAATGTAATATCTATTGGCATACACCCTTCCAACGTAAACACGCCTAAACAAATGTATTTCTTGTTAACCTGAGAATCAATTTCGATTTCAACCTGGTTTGCCGGAAAATAATCATCAGTCACATCTTTCAGGTACGGATCTTTCAGTGGGAATGGAACCGACTGATCACGCCGGATACCCGATATCTTTTCCTGCTGCGCTCCAAAGCATTGCCTGTACACCTTCCCTTTTTCACGTTTATCATTTCCTCCCCGTTCCACTTTAGTCTGAATAAACCAGAAAGGTACATATCCCCCTGTTGTATCCCTCAATACATTCCAAACATGTCCGGCCCCTTTCCCAGGACCATAATGATAAATGTCTGTAGCGGCGGGAATACCCAGAGCACGTAAGACATAAACCGTAAAATCACAAGAAGCCTCACAACTTCCAACCCTATTGGCCAGCAAAAATCCTGCACCCAGACGCGGTAGTTCCAGCTCGACACTATACCTGAAATCTTTTTCCTGACGCAAATAGGCTCCCAAACAATCAGTAGCTTCCACAACATCTGTCCCTTGGTAGAGTGAATCCAATATAGATTCATAACGCTCTTTATACCAACTACGCCACTCCTCTAAAGGTTCATCCCCGACCCGATACGGTAAAATCAACTCGCAAAAATCATCAAACGGTAAATATTTATTCCAAGGTCGTTTTTCCCAAACCTCAAATGCTTGATCAATGTGATGAATCAGGAACTCAGCTCTAATTACTTTAGCATCATATACCCTTTTTAAAGTCCGATAAGAGAAATGCTCCCACTTTTTACGAGCTTCCTTATTTACCCAACCATCCGTATGTACTGTAGCCGCATGAATTGCTTTTAAAGTATCCAACTGCCACCCTTCATAACTAAAATAACGAGGCATATTTTCAATCAGAAATCGTGCGGCATCCTGTTTCAGCCCGCTATCCTTATAGTGTTCCAAAACTTTCTCAAGTTCTCCCCTATTCTCTCCGGCAAACTCCAGAGCATACTTCAGCCGCTTGTTCTCCGTACAAGAACAGCAGACAACAGCACCCAATAATCCGCAAAGCAAATAGATCTTTATCATAATTTTCTTCTTTCCTGATACCCCAATCATACTATGTTTCATAAAAAGCCGGCTTACAATGAATTGCAGCAAGTTTACCAACTACTCCTAGAAATAAACCATTGAACAAAATCGCCCCCCTTGGTTATTTGTCCACCACAACCCAATCGTCAGCCGGCAATATTTTTACCTTTATTTAGCGTCTCCTTTTATCTTCAGTTGCAAAGGCGAAGATTCCGAATTGCAATAAACCGTGATTGTTTTATTAAAATGCTCCGGATGCTCAGCTTTATAAGTTACCGCTATATCTATCGATTTTCCTGATTGAACCGGTTCTTTTGAATACTCTACGGTAGTACATCCGCACGAAGTGTTGATATCATCAATCACTAATAGATTCTTACCGGTATTCTGTATAGTAAAAATACATTTTTGTTCTTTCTTCCAATCAAACATACCCAAATCCATAGACAAAGCATCTATCTTCACCTCTGTTTGAGGACATTTTTCATCTGGATGAAATTGGCCGCCGGAAATTATATTCAAAAATAAATCTTTAATTTTAGAATTATGAATGGGGTTACCTATTGCTACAATTTTATTATCTTCATCAAGTAGAAATGTCTGAAGCATCATATCACCAGGAATTTTATTGGTATCATAAAATGTATTTTCCAAATCCAAACAGATTGGATAAGTAAAATTATCATTTTTAAGTGCATAAAAAATATCTTTCTTCATTTTAGGATAAAAAATAAAAAGAAAAGAAGTGTTTTTTTCGGACAGGCTATCAACATCGACAATAAATTGTTTCCATTTAGCCAACTTTAATTTACAGCTAATACAACCAATAGAATCCACATACATTACAATCCTATATTTAGTTTTTGGAATTGTAACATCTATATTTTGACCATCCATATTAAAAAACACTAAACTATCGGGAAGCATAAGATTTTGGCCCACCAAATCCTTAACTATAAAAAGATTTCTTTCTACATTTTGATTTTTACATGAACATACCCCTAATACAAGCGAAATCAACAACAATATGCTATAATATTTCATTTCTAATCTTTTTTATTCCCTACCACCTTTAATGCATAATTTTCTTGTAAAGTATTCAACTGAACCACAGAAGCAACCTCAAAATATCCATTTTTACTAGATGTATCTACAATCATATATATATAAGATGACTCTCCTGTTCTCAGTAAAGAATCTGTAACAAAAACTTTAGTGCAATTACAAGACCGATAGATTTTATTTACTTTTATATCATGAGAACTAACATTGGTAAATTTGAAAGAACATTTCAGTAATGTGTCATTCATAATAGTGCCAACGTCAACTCTTCTTTTATTAAAAATAACCTCATCTTTACTTTTCTGACCAAAACATATACAGATATTCACAAATAAAAAAGTGATAAAACATGAAAAAGTTTTCATTCTATTCGGAATTTATAAAAAACAAAACGTATATCATTCTCTGTTTCTAAAGGTAATTTACGTACTCCATAGTACCAGCCGTTATTGTATCCAAGAAACATAAAGTAATTGGGTACATCTATATCAGCCAACATATTTGAGTTTTGATACAACTGCACTCCTGTTTTTCTTATAATTCTCTCTTTCACATAAGTTCGAATCAACATATTAGTTTCAGGTACATAATCTAATCCAGCACTTGAACCAACAGTCTTATAATCTTTCATAAATGTCTTCCCCTCGTCAAGTTCTGTTGTTTGCGTATAATTACGATCAACATCTCTACCTTCAAACCCCATAGTATAAATAAGTTCATCCGGATACAAATAAACATAAATCAACGAATCCACATAATGATTTACATATACAGTATCTCCTCTCATTGCAAAACGAAAAGATTCAAAATTCGGAATAGGTTTTTCGTGATAAATTTCCGGCATTTTTCCCGTGACACGTTCAACCATCATAGTATTTACGTTCAATTCCCCAAAAATGTGCAATTTATCATAACGATCTGATTCTATCTCTTTCTCCGAAACGAAACGATCTATTAAGTTTACAGGAAAAATTATAATAGAGTCATTTAGATAGTAGAAATCAACTCCATAGTCAGTTAAATACATCATATTATAAGCTCTCGGAGAGTCATAATCTTTACATACTCCATTCCAACCGAAATTAATTCGTCCATGATGAAATAATTCATAATCCTGTTGTTTAAAGGAATGAAGCATTATTGAATTATCAACAATTAAACACTGATCCTTTTTATTTCGAATAGGATAAGCAAACATAAATTCATTTAATTCTCCAGGGCCATTGCCTTTTCTAAAATGTTCAGCAACAAAATCACCAGAATTAGCCTTATAATCATAAAATTTAGAATAATATGTATCAGCAAACGTAATAATAGAGTCAACTAAATAAAAATTTCCCCAACCACTGGTATAACTGGCATCAACAATTACCGAATCCAAATATATTTTCTTATTTAACAGGCTCTCTCCAGAATGAGGAATATTCTTTGCTTGACGACTACATGCAAACAAAAAACAAATAAGCAACAAGAATGCTATTTTTTTCATAATATAAACCAATAACTTTATTTCAAAGACTAAGATTCATATGTTTTTACTATCACATATGAATCTTAGTTCATTATTAACCTACTTGTTTAACGACAATTTCCATCATGATTAGAACAAGGATCAGCTCCACAATAAGCCAGGTTCCCAAGAGCGGAGCAAACATATCTGCCATCTGAAGCCCTACAATAACATTTAACGGTTTCACCACCTCCTTCACCTGTATCGGCCAAAGCCTCTACATTAGCTAAAGTCAAATCAGACAAGGTTGTTTCAGCTTTTTGGTTCTGATAAATGTTATAACCAGCAGACATAATAACAATAGCAATACTCAATGCCACATAAACTCTCTTTTTCATATATATATTCATTTTTACTAACGTAGTTTTGTATATTTCTGTCTCCTTTCTTGGAAGAGCCAGCTCCCTCCAGCAGAAAATCTAAATGCTTCATTTATGTTTTCCATCAGTTTTTTATTATATTTGTGCCTGTTAAACCTCCTTTTCTAAAGGTTGTCAGGAGCGGGGAAATAGCTTCCCTATCGACAAGTCGGCTTTACCCGCTCCTTTTCTAACCTGTTACACTTGACCTTAACTAAAGCGGAACTCCACAATGGGCTGGTCATTATTAACATCTGTCGCTGTAATAGTCTTATTTTTTTCATCTACATGGAAACCTGTGATATAACGATCTAAGGTGTATTTACACAAAGGTTCACCCTCAAGATTAAATACATAAATATACTGTCCACCGTCTGTAGCTCTTCCTTCCTTTTGGTGTTGCGCCATGATCTCTTTAAATGTGCGTCCATGAAAAATAGCATAAATAGCATCATCTGTAACCTGTACATCCGAGAATCCCATGATCCCGTCAGGAATTGCATAACCACCTGCCAACTTAAATTCCGGCTCCCCTTTTGGACCTTGACAGACTTTATGAGAACCATTTTGAAGATTATAAATTTCAAGAATCTCTCCTAATTGAGTAGCGGCAATCAACACACCATTGTGAGGATTGTAGTCGATAAAACTACGCCAAGCTTGTGCCAAAGCCGGACGAGCTTCCTTCAAGGCTTCTTCATTGGAAGAAGGAATTGTTCCACTTTTCTTCAAAAACTTTCCCTGCCGGTTCACCCAGCAAAAACGACTATCTCCCGAATAGTCGGGAATTAGAAAAGTAGTATCATTGAATGCAACAAAATCGAGAGCACGCAGAATGCTGTCTTTATCGAAAGAGATCGCTTCTGCACGCAGAAGCGAATCTCTATCCGAAACAAACTCAAACCTAGTTAACTCGCCTTTGTTGGCATCTAAAGTCCAATACGAACCATCTATACATTTCACTGTTTCTACTGAAAGCATCTCTTCCGGTGAGTCTCCCCGCCTGCCAAACGAAGACAGATAGTGGAAATCAGGGTAATGAAAAAGATGACAATACACATCACTACCATGTAAATCCAAGACAACCGCCTGATCACCGGATACATGAATCCGAAACGGATAACGCATATAAACTGAATCAAGCTGAATGACCTTGGAGTGTAGTGTCTCTTCCTTAGGGAAAGAAGCATACAGCACTCGATCTTTTGGCAAATCCGAAGTGCACCCGGTAAATATTACCAAAAGAACGAGAAATGTCAGATAGTGTTTCATAATTCTTATTACCGATAATATAATACTTTGGATCCGTCATTGGGACAAACCACTGAACCAGTCCCAACACATATAGCGGGTGAAGTCCCTTCACCTGTAGCCAATGCCTCTATGTTCATCATTACTAATGATGAAGGATCTTCTCTCTTTTCTCTTATAAACATAGAGACTATAACTACTGTAATAACGGCCAATACTGCCAAAATCTTTATTTTCATTTCATCAATAAATTTAATAAATATCGGCAAAGATAAGTGAGTAAACAGAACTGCACAAATATCCTACGTCAACACTTTTACTAATAACGTCATTTTATTTAATGACGTCTAAATATCAACATATTAAACTCTAATAAGATAGCAATTGATTTTATCATTAATTCAACAAATAAGCAGTAAATTAAAACTTTTAAAGTAACTTTGCAACATTAACACAAGATCTGGCAAATATGAATAAAAGAATATTTTTAGTAATCGGAATCATTATACTATTTATTATGATTGCTATAGGCGCTTCAACCTATACAATTATCCACTCCCTTATTCAAAAAGAAAAAGAAGCATTCAAGCCACAAATTGAAAATATTCTGAAGGAAGCAGTTATTAATAACATTGCCCAAAAAGCTAAAGATTTAGCACTGAATGGACTTAGTAATTCACCTAAGAAAATAGGAACATATGAAACTCGCACTTTCTGCTCAAAAGATACATTATTTACCTATCAGCATAAAATTCAAGGTATCGATACCGAAATATTATTCGCCCGCCAATTAGGGTTACTTATGATGGATAGTTTACAAAGCTGTGATATACAAGATCTAATAATTAATAGTTTAAATAAGAACGAAATAAAAGGATATATCAATACTGGTATCATTGTCTCCAAACATTTGCAAAAAGAAATGTGGAGTCAACCTCAAAGTAACATTCCTCATAATGCAGAAAAGATTATCTGCCATTTGGAGGATGAAATTATTAGCATAGATTACATTATGTATATCGACTATAGTTTCTCAACTTTGTGGAAGCGAATGCCTAAAACCAATATCTACATCAATTTAATAGTGGAACTGATTCTCATCTACATCATCATTCTGTTTATACGGTATCATAGGAAGTATCGAAAAAAGACATCAGTACCAGCAGCCGATACAGCAGAGCCTGCACCTCATATCATCGAAACCATACCAGTCGGCAGTAGTGTAGAAACAGAAAAGCAAACTAATTCTACCATAAAAGAAGAGTTATCATTAAAGGATCAATTTGTTTTTGAAAAAGATTTTGTCTTATTCAACAACCATCCGATCAAAATGCCTAATCAGCAACAAAAAATATTAACTTTTTTCTTAAACAGTCCAAATTACAGAATAAATAAAAGTGATTTAAAGAAAGAATTCTGGCCTCAAAATGCTGATCCAACCAATAATATGACAAGTGCCATCAACAAATTAAAAAGAATTTTGGAAGAAATAGGCAGCAAATATACGATCATAACAGATAAAAAAAACGAAGAATGTTATATATTGGTAGATGACAAAACCACATAAAAACAGGAAGTTAACATTGTAACTTTACGAAGTTAACATCGTAATTGCAAGAAGTTAACTTCGTAAAATTACGATGTTAACTTCTTGTAGACTATCTTATTAATTTCTTCCTCTCCATAAGAACCCTAAAAGCACACAGAATAAAAAATGTGCGAGATACATCACGCACCCCGCACACAGCAACCATTTAAGTATTAAACAATTAAACTAAAAACATATGATAGTACTATATAAAAAAACAAGTCCCAATCCAGTGTTACATCAATGTTAACACCGAGATGAAACTACTCTTAGAATCTTCTCACACATATGCTCATTCTCCTGTAGGAGTTTATTAGAGCAACTTTTCAACTCAGACTGCTCCATTTCAAATGCCCTATTTATCGCAATAGATAAATCATATAATGGAAAATACCCTCTATCACTCTGAACAGGTTTTGCAGTAAAACCGGCAACATATTGACTCATAAACGTAGCATCAGTAACTAAACCATTCCAACCATAAGAATCAACAATAATCACAGGCTTATAATTTAAAACAGCTTGAGCAGCGAAAAGTCCATCACTTATGATTAAATCAGCTTTCGAAGCATGCTCCATCACTTCGGAGGTCTGGCATAGCTGCGCTTGGAAGGTTTGTACAACCCGAGTGAAATCACGTAATTTCAAATCGACTACAGACGCAGTACTCCACGTGGAATATCCTTTCAACAGAGCTAAAACTCTCAATACAGGATGAAACTCATTAACCCAAATTAAAATAGATTTCTTCTCATTATCATTCACATTATTCGTCCATCTGTCACGAGAGGGCAACAAACAAGTAGCACCCATTAATTCATTGACTGACAACAAATTATTTTGTAAATTCATTTCTTTAATACGAACATACTCTTCATCTTTAAAAGCGATAATCAAAGGATAATTTACCCACTCTTGTTTACTTACTTCCGATGTATAGCTCACGTCATACCCCGCACCTTTCAATAAGGAAACCAAGGCTTCCTGATTACCTAATTGCGTATACGTTCTGTCGCATGCTGATAATAAAATTCTCTTCATTATAATAACTATCCTACAATAAACTGCCCATATACATACCCACCAGTTGCATTGGTAAATTCAAGCACATAAGTTCCCGGAGTTAAATCAGCAATAGAGAACGAAGTAACCTGACTAGCAACAGTTACATCCATAGAAGACGAATAAACTTCTTTTTTAGCATCTGTAATTTCTTTCACTGCGATATCTACATTACCTATAGCTTCTGTAAACTCAATAAATAAAATAGTACCATCAATATCTGCAGAAATAGGAATGGATGGCTTTAAGGAACGAGTTCCATTATCAATCAATTCACCATCAAGAACAATAGGTCTACGGAGAACTTGAGTTGACATAGCACATATGGATTGCCCAATGAACAATACCATAATTAATGATAAAATAATACGCAATTTCATATTCTATTTGTTTTGGTTTCGTCAAATGTAGTGCATTTGTATAAGATAACCAAAAAAATTACCCGGACAAATATAGTAAGGGTTAATGCAAGATAATATACTATATATAAATAATTTAAGTAATCAAACATAGATATATACCCGGACAATTTAAATCTGCCTAAACTAATATTTTCGCAAAAAATCATCCAAATCATCGGA
>OOBI01000271.1_pt1 | contig 56747 bp, 47 predicted proteins | sample 1671081 | NCBI WGS metagenome assembly OOBI01 (sample SAMN06348120, study PRJEB24527) | human gut metagenome | biome: human gut; feature: ankylosing spondylitis patient; material: feces | host: Homo sapiens | place: China | collected 2015-10 | reverse complement strand
ACGCCAAGCAGGCCGAGTACGACGCGCGGCTGGCCGTCTGCCGTGAGCAGCTGCGCGCGATGCAGCGGCTGGACGGCGGCGGAGCCGTCTGGCTGCTGGCGCAGGCCAAAAGCCTGTACCAGCTGCTGACGTTCGACGCGGTTTTGCAGCAGATGAGCGCGCGGAACAGCACGGTTCTGGCCGAGCTGGACGCCGAGGCCGCCACACTGGAGCAGGCCCGCACCGCGGCGGACGAGGCTGCCCGGCAGGCCGCCGATGCCAAGGCGGCACTCGAACAGCAGCAGGCGGCGCTGGCCGACACGCAGACTGCGCTGGAGGCCGCACTGCTCGACGCGAACAGCACGCTGACCGCCCAGCAGGCCGCGGCCCAGGCACAGGCCGCCGTGACCGACGCCGCGAAAAAGGCGTATGAGGACGCCACCGCCGCACTGGACGCCTATGTGCGGGAGCAGAGCCGACGCTACACAACGGCGGACCTGCACCTGACGAGCCTTGACTTCCGCTGCCCGCTGGACAGCTACGGGCGCATCACGACGCAGTTTGCCGAGCCGGACCCCTGGGGCATCCCCCACCGCGGCACCGATTTTGCCGCGCCGGGCGGCACGCCCATCTATGCGATTGCGGACGGGGTCGTCAGCGCCGCGCGGACGATGAACAGCTACGGAAACTGCGTGCAGGTCAGTCACGGCACCGCGGACGACGGCCACCGGTACGACAGTCTGTACGCCCACATGAGCAGCATCGCCGTGGCGCAGGGGGCCGCCGTGCAGAAGGGCGACCTGCTCGGGTATGTGGGCAACACCGGCAATGTCTACGGCGCGGGCGGCGGGTATCATCTGCACCTGGAGCTGCGCGTGGACGGCAGCAGAGCAGACCCGCTGGGGTTTGTGCCGACGCATTAAATGCCGCGTAGGGGCCGGGCATGCCCGGCCCCTACGGGAAAGCTAAAAGGAACGTGTATTGCTTTGACCTTCGGAGATTTTCTATACTACACAGGCTTCCATGTGGAATACACCGCGGTGCGCGTTGGACGCGGGCTGGCGGCGCTGGCACACGGCGCGGCGCGGGCGTTGCTTACGCTGCTGGCTGTGGTGCTGCGGCCCGCATTGCGGGCGGCGGACAGCTTTAAAGCAGCGCTCACCCATCCGCGGCAGCTGGCGGGGTACGCCGTGCCGCTGCTGGCCGCCGGGGTGCTGGCATGGTTCGTGCGCACCGCGCTGGCGCGGCCCTTTGTGCTGCGGGTCGAGGTCGGCGGGCAGGTCGTGGGCTATGTCACAGACGAGCAGGCGTTCGACGCAGCCCGCGCCGACGTACAGGCCCGCCTGACCGGCGTGGTCGGCTGGGACGTCCAACCCGCGTACACCCTTGTCATGGCCGACGCCGACACCCGCCCCATGACCGAGCGCGAGACCGCAGATGCCATCCTGCGCGCCGCAGGCGGCGAGATCACCGAGGGCACCGCCGTCTATCTGGACGGCGCGCTGCGGTTCGTCACCGACGAGGGCGACCACCTGCGGCAGTTTTTGTACGCCGTGCGTGCGCCGTGGCAGACCGACGGTGTGCAGACCGACTTTGTCCACGCCCTGCGGCTGGTGGACGGCATCTACCCTGCCGCGGCCATCACACCGTACCGCGACCTGACCGCCGCACTGCGGGCGGACGACCTTTTGCAGGTCAAGGCCGTGCGGTACGAGACCGTGACCCAGGAGCTGCCGTTTGAGACCCAGACCATCGAGGACGCGGGGCTGGATTTTGGCAAAACCGAGACCGTACAGGCCGGGCAGGACGGCAGCGAGCTTGTCACCAGCGAGATCACAACCGTGGCGGGCGAGGTCGTCAGCACCCGCGTAGTGGATGTGCAGCTTGTGCAGGCCGCCGTGCCGGAGGTCATCCACCGCGGCACGCGGCTGAAAAGCGGCATGATCGGCAGGCTGGGCACAGGCAGCTTTCTCTGGCCGGTGCCGGGGTATTCGGGCATCAGCCGGTGGGCCAGTCTGCCCTATGGACACCGCGGCGTGGACATCACGGCCCCCTACGGCACACCGATCTATGCCGCCGACGCGGGCACGGTCATTGCCGCCCAGTGGCACAACCACCCCACCATGAGCTGGGGTTACTATGTGGAGATCGACCACGGCAACGGGTACAAAACGCTGTACGCCCACATGTCGTCCTTTGTCGTGCAGGCCGGGCAGACCGTGGAAAAGGGGCAGCTGATCGGCTATGTGGGGGCCACCGGCGCTGCCACGGGTTCCCACTGCCATTTTGAGATGTACTATAACAATGCACTTATCAGTGCGCGGAATGTGTTCCCGGATATGTGAGGCACAAGGCAGACGGGCCTCTGCCGAGTTGTCGACTTAATTTATTTTGCAAATCGCTTTACTTTTTGCTTTCCGTATGGTAAAATTCTTTGCATAGTAAAGCTGACTAAGCTCTCGTTCAGGTGCAATGGCGCACAAGAACGGGAGCTTTTTGCCTAAAATGAGGTGTTACCATGGATCACATTGACCGTAAAATCATCGACCTTCTGCAAAACAACGCCCGCGCACCGTTAAAAGAAATTGCCGACCATGTGTTTTTGTCCAGCCCCGCCGTGTCGGCCCGCATGGCCCGGCTGGAAAGCTCCGGCACCATCACCGGCTACCAGGCACAGGTCGACGCGCCGAAGCTGGGCTACATGGTCAAGGCGTTCATTAATCTGGACATGGACCCCCAGCGTAAGCCGGAGTTTTACCCCTATATCCAGAGCTGCCCCCATGTGGTGGAATGCAACTGCGTCACCGGCGATTACAGTATGCTGATCGAGGTGCTGTTCGGTACGACGCAGGAGCTGGATCAGTTCATCAACCACCTGCAGCAGTTTGGCCGCACCCGGACGCAGATCGTCTTTTCGACGCCCGTAGAGCACCGCGGCGTGCCCGTAGCCGAGCCGGAGGAGAAGCAATAAAAAACAAAAAGCCTTCCCCATCGGGGGAAGGTGGCCGAGCGAAGCGAGGTCGGATGAGGGCAAAGCTTGCGCTGTTTCCCGTAAACGGGATATTGCCGGCAACGCGGCCCTCATCCGTCCGCTTCGCGGACAGCTTTCCCCGATGGGGAAGCCTTTTTCCGTTATAAGTATCCCCCGCTCCGCAGAACAAAGATCCAGCCTGTCAGCGTCAGGGCGGAGAGAAGGGTCGTCAGGGCAATGCAGCTCGAGGTCAGCACGCCCTCATGGCCCATGTTCCTGCTCATGACATAGGCGCTCGGCGTCGTGGGACTGCCCAGCATGATGAGCAGTGCGACGAGTTCCTCATTCCGAAAGCCCAGCGCTACCGCGCAGGGCAGGAACACCGCCGCAAGGCCCACGGTCTTGATGAACGCCGCCGCCAGCGTGGGGCCGAGCTTTTTGATGGCCTTTGTCCCTTCAAACGACGCGCCGATGGACAGCAGCGACAGCGGCGTGGTCAGCGACGCAATGCTGCTGATGGTTTTGGTCGCGATCTGAGGCAGCGTGAACGGCAACAGCGCATAGACCGTGCCGAACACAATGCCCAGCAGGATCGGGTTTGTGGCCACGCCGCGCAAGAGCTGCTTCGGGTCAGGCACGCCGCGCTGCTCGGGCGATTCCAACATCAAGATCAGCACCGCAAAGATGTTGAAAAGCGGCACACTGCCCAAAATCATGAGCGGGGCCATGCCGGCGCTGCCGTAAATGTTCTGGATGAACGCCACGCCCAGCACGGCAGCGCTGCTGCGGTAGCCCGCCTGCACGAACTCGCCCACCAGCGTCTTGTCCTTCAAAAAACGTTTAGCCCCCGCCCAGACGGTCAGGATGCCGACGAGGGTGGCGGCAAAGCAGAACAGCACAAACCTGGGCCGGAAGTCGTGCAGGATGTCCACGCTGCCCATGTCCAGAAACAGCATGAGCGGCAAAGTCACCTTAAAAGTCAGCCTGTCCGACGCCTTGCAGAACGCGGGCGGCAGAAAGCCGAGCTGCCCCAGCGCGTACCCCACCACCATGACAAGGAACACCGGCAGGGTCGCGTTCAGGCTGAAAATTAAATTTTGCATGGCAGCTCTCCCCTTTTTTTGCTGCCTTTATTCTACCATTCCCAACAAGTCTTTACAAGGCAGGGATTTTGCAAAATCTTTTTTCGGCAAAAGCCTTGACTTTTCCGGGGTGTTTGTGCTAGAATATCTCTTGCAGTCAATGCAACAAGCGGAAGTGCTGGAATCGGCAGACAGGCACGTTTGAGGTGCGTGTGTCTATGACGTGTGGGTTCAAGTCCCATCTTCCGCACCAAAAGAAAGAGCGTAGGAACGTTGGTTCTTGCGCTCTTTTGCTTTTTGCGAACACACTTTTGAACACATATTGCATTTTATAAGCCGAAAATATATAGCAAAAGCCCCCAGAACAGACTTGACAGTCCTGCCGAGGGCAGATATAATAAATATAGAAAAGGCGCTGCGACAAGCGGTTAGCCCTTTGCGATGAGAGGTTTAGATCAAAGACCTAAGAACCGTCACCGGCCAGGGTGGCGGTTCTTGCTTTTTACTACCAAACTCAGCGTAACGGTCTTGTGACCGATATGGAAAGTCAATGTAAAACGCATTGCCTCACCCCCTTTCGGGAAGTGTGACTAACCGCCTGCCGTTGTGTGCAGCGCCTTGCCGCCGAAGCGGCATATTTACAATATCATATTTCGACACGCCGCGCAAGTCCTGCGACGTGTCTTTTTGTTTATTGGTACATTTGCGGGTTTAATCGTCTGTTTTCTTCCTGACAAAAACGCTCAAAGTCCGTCCATTCTTCCGGGTGGGCAAGGCGGTATTCTACGTCGTCCACAATAATGACAGCATAGCGTTTATGCAGCGGTGCAAGGTCGTTCACGATCTCCCCGCTGGGCAGTTCATAACCGCCATCGACCTGTTCAACCACAAGGATGCCATCTTTGCTTTTTAATGCCCGTTCCAGCGCATCCAGCCTTGCTTTGTTCAATACCTTCATATTACCGCCTCATTTCATCTTCAAGCGCCTGCAAGCGCTGTTCGTAGTCTACAACTTCGGTCATCCTCAAGCTGTATTCGCACAATGCACGGCACGCCGCAATCTGATACTGTGTCGGCTGCGCATCGTCCATAACAATAGAGGAAAGGCGCTCAATAGCAGGCGGCAGGGCTGCTTTTGCTTTGTTCGTGGCATCCTCCAGCAGTGAAGAACAGCGTCTTTTGTATTCTGCCAAAAATTCCGGGTCTTTCAGATAGAGCCGCATTGTGCGGCTTCCCACGCCTGTTTCTTGTGCTGCCGCCTTTACTGTGGGGGACGTGAGAAGCGCTGCAAGGGCTTTTTCTTTTTTAGGGGTCATATATAATCACCTCATACAAAAGAACGGCGCAAGCCGTAGCCCGCGCCGCTGTGGAAGTCTTTTAGGTCGTTGCCTGATAATAGATGCCCTTTTTCTTGTTGTCCAGAACAAAAGCATCATAGCAGATGCGGCCAGTCACAACCGCGCCGCTGCTGTAGATCGTGTCGTTGTGGACGTTAAAGTCTTCCAGCTTGGTCGGGGCAACGGTGGCAGAGGGATGGGCAACCATAAAGCCAAACTTGGCGGGCAGACGGTTTGCAGGCACTTTCTGCACGTTCATGCCGTCAATGTTCGCAATAACGCCTTTCTGGCGCATCTCCTCGCCCACGTCACAGTTGAGAACGATGCTCTCGCTCTGCTTCATAAGCTGATAGGTGGCAGGGGTCACGATTAGCACGCGGTCAGTTTCCGGAACCTCTGCATCATCCAGCGCGGCAGACGCTGCCAGAATATCGCTGTAAATGCTTTCGGCGGTAAGGGCCTTTGCGGCGGGCTTGGTGCCTGCGCCAGTACACATAACGCCGTAGGTGTAGCTGTCAACCTCCGGGATAACGACCTCACGATTCTGGCGGGCCAGTGCGGTAGCGGCTTCAACCTGCTGCTGGGTCTCGTCAGCGTCCAGCTTATCCACGTTAAAAATAAAGCTGCGGTCTTTCTTCAGGGCAAGCTCCTCGGTGCTGGCGTTCAGATCGGCAATAGAACCGTAGCGGCTGAAATTATCGCCTGCCGGGCCAGTGCGGCCATAGTCCTGCATCTCGGAGGTCTGAATCTTGTAAACCTTGATGGTGTGTGCGCCCGTCCAGTCGAAATCCTGATTGGTCACAAGGCTGCGCTTGCTTTCGTTCTTGAACTGTTCATCGGTGTACGGTGCAAATTTTTCGGTAAGAGTAATCGCCATTATAAAGCGTCCTTTCGGTTATTTTTTGAGAAACGCTTTTCTGATCAGCTCGTTTTCGTCCGGTTCGCTTTTAGTGAACGGTGGGGTCGCAGTGTTTGCACCCTTGACCGTGAAGGTATCGCCCATGTGGGGGAACGCTTCCAGCAGTTTGTCCGCCTGTGCCTTGAAGCTGTCGAAGTCGGCAGTGTCCAGCACGTCCAGCAGCTTGGCAGGGTATTTCTTATCGCCTGCCACAAGCTCACGGCATTTCAGAGCCTGTTCCCGTGCGTCAAGGGCTTTTTCCCTGTCGGTGGTAGCCTGCTCTGTTGCGGCCTTGCTGCGCTCTCGTGCGAGCCGTTCGCTCACGATCTGGTTGACCTGCTCTTGTGTAAAGAGCTTTTCCCCAGATTCCGTCTGGGTGGCGTTGGTGGTCTGCGTTTCGGTGTTATTATCCATGCTGTATCCTTTCCGGCTTTACCGCTGCCGTAGCGTATTTGTACCGCTGTGGGCTTCCACATAGGTACAGGGAAACGTTCACCGCCAGAAACAGCCTGCAAAGGAGATGCGCCGGAGGCTGCGCCCATGCACAAAAAACAGGCCCAAAGAAACGGTAAACGTTTCCCTGAGCCTGTGTAGCTTTACCTTTCGGCGGTACTCTTGTTTATAATATTATACCACAAAACGTTACTTTTTGCAAGTGGTTAAGTAGAATACATGAATGCCGCCCGGTGCGGTGCTGCTGTGCTGCCGTACATTGGGCAGGCTCTGCAGCAGCTCGGCACGGACGCGCTCAAAGGCGGCGCGTTCCTGGTCGGTGTAGGTCATTTTAATCCTCAAGTCGATTCACCCCCTTCCGAAAATATCCTCTTTGCAAAGTCCGAATTTCGCAAGACTTGCTTCAAGTTCGCTTTCGCTCATGCCGTCATCAAGTAACCAGTTGTAGGCATGGCGCATAAAGCGGATTAGGTCTTTGTGTCCCATGTTAGCTAAGTCACGTTCTCGCTGTTCGTAGTCTTTCATTTCATCACCTCATAAGCCCGTATGGCCTGATAGCACAGCCTTATAGTTACTTATACTGGGCTATGATTTCCCGTGCACTGGCCACAAACTCGGCCATTTGCTCAGGGGAAAAGGTCAGCAGTATGGATACTAAGCTTTCAATGGTTCCCGATTCTTTATCAATCATTGCAAGCACCCCCGTTCTTTGCCGCTTGGCGACGGGCAAGGGCTGCCCTACACCTGTCAAGGACGAATTCCACTTCCTCCGGGTTCAGTTCGTCAAGGGCTTTTTCTTGTTCCTCGCCCTTGCTGGTCAAGAATTTCATTATTTTTGCATAATCCATTGTACTTTTCCTCCGAATCTGATAAGCTAGAGGCGGTATAACTGCCGTGCAAAAGCTGTTTACCGCCCGCCGCCTGGGGTGTTGGTCGCACCCTGGGCGGCATTTCTGTTTTACAGTCGCAACGCTCGCCGGGGTCAAGGTTCGCGCCGCAATAAGGGCATGTCCAGAATTGCATCAAGACATATCCTCAATCAGCTGATCCATGTCCTCCAGTTCCTTGGTGTCCTCTGCGGTTTCTTCGCCCATAGCGCGGCGGATGCCGTGACCGATGAGAACGCCGAACAGGCGGGTTTGGGAAGAAATGCGGTCGGCAATCAGACCGTCGTCGTGAATCAGACCGCAATGGTCAATGTTCCAGCAGGCACAGTTATCGCGCTGGCAAAACGTGCCGCGCATGATAGGACAAATTTTAAAAGTTTCCATAGTAACGTGATTTCCTTTCTTGGCGTGGTACAGATGTACGGATGTACACATAAAATCGCAATTTGTTTTTTATATATAAATTATTTTTTCTTTTTATCTCTTACAAATAACAAATATCAATTTTTAAGTGTACAAGTGTACAAAAGCTATTGTTATAGGCTTTTTAGGGCTTTTTATCTGTACTGTTATCCGTACGAAGTGTCTTATCCAGCCAGTGAGATGTAATTAAGAACTTTGATTCCTACGAACCCCCGTGACCTTATGCCATCGCGGTTTGCAATGCTATTTGACGCCCTTATATTCAGCTGCTTGGCATTGCTTTTTAAGTAATTGGACACAGTACGCTGTGCAAGGGGTTCTTCTCCGTTGACGCTGCACCATTGCTGGTAGCCTGCGTACAGTTCCCGACTTGTAACACTGCCGTTACGGTCAAAGGTTACCCAGTCGGCGTCCTTTAAGAACGCAAGCAGGTTGAAGCTATCCTCTTTATACCGCTGTTCCTGCATCCGCTGCTTTTCGCTGGTGGTGAACTTCCAGCCGTTTCGCTTTAGGCGCGTCAAGCCGTCCAGCATCCAGCGGGTCACACCGGGCAGCTCGTCCTCAATGATTTTTTCTGCAAGCTGGGGGTCATCTTCCCGGTTGGGGTCTCGCCCTTTGGTGGTCAGAATCAACCGCCGCCGAAATGCACCGTTGCTGTGGTCGTACAGTGAGTCAGTCATCTGATTTCCGAAGCATAGAATCCTGCAATACAGCTGCGCCGGGTATTGGTCACGGCCTTTGCGTTCAATCAAAATCGGGGTGTTTGTGGTCACAACCTTTTTGACGGATGCACTTTCTTTCAGTGCTGCGGTAGGTAAGTCATCGTCTAGAAACAAGAGCTTACCTTCCAGCCCGGCAAGCCCGAAGCGTTCTTCCAGATCGTGTAGTCTGCCGGAAGTGGCAGCGGCGCCGAAGATTGACATTAGCACTTGCCCTGCAACACTCTTACCCTCGCCGCCATTGCCGATGATAAACAGCATCTTTTGCGCTCTCGTGGTGGGTATCATCGCATAGCCGCAAAACTCCTGAAAGGTCATAACATCTTCATGGTCTAACAGATCATCAAGATACTTAAACCACTTCACAGGGGGCTGCGGGTCAGGCTGATAGTCTACGGTCAGACGGTAGAACGTAAAGCCGCCGATTTCGGGATGATAGGTATTATCGGTCAGGTTATAGTATCCGAAACGGAAATACACCTTGTCCGGCTCTGCTGGCGGCGGGTTCATCTGACAACGGTTCTTTAAGGCTCCCAACAGTTCCCGCGTCTTGCGCTGAAGCTGGGTAGTCAGCGCTGTTTCAAGCACTCGCTGGATTTCAGCGGCGACTTCATCGTCCGGCACATAGCCTTGACTTGCCAGATACAGCCGCCCATTGATGCAGCGATAGCCCTTGCAGCTGTTGAACTCGTCCAGAAACAACCGCTCGTCAAGCCCGTCTTTCGTGAGCCAGCTTGGGATACTTCCCGCTGCTTTAGCGTTGCGGGCTTTCTCATAGGCCTTGAGCATCCGTTCATATTCCCGGCCAGAAATGCCGCGCTCAATCGCCGCCTGCTTGTGCATCCTGATTCTGCCTTGCAGCTCGAAAGCGTCTGATGCGTTGAATGTTGCGGTAAATGCAGTGTCGGATAATACATTGTCGGCGGTAAAGTTTGCAAGGAAAGCCGGGAAACCCTCTGCCTTTTGTTCGCGTTCCTTTTTTGTCAAGCACTCACCCCCGAAAAGAAATACTTTCCATAGTCAGCCGGGGCAATGTCAAGCGCCTTTGCGAGCCGCTGCATCTCCCACGCATCGAACGGATACCTGCCCGACATACGGTTGACCATTGCGCTGGGGCTGATGCCCGCAATCTTGGCGGCTTCTTCTTGGGTCAGGTCGTGCTCCATGAATTTCACACGGAGATTAAAAAATCTTTGTCGCATGGGTTACTCTCCTTTGCTTTCTAACAGGTCTGCCACGTCCACGCCCAGAGCGCGGGCAACGTGCTGTGCAGTAGTACGCCACACAGCCTGACCCTTGCGCATCTTGATAATAGAGCTACGGCCAACGCCAGCCTTTTGAGCCAGTTCTTCGCCGGTGATGTCCAGCCGGGCCATCTGGGCGATGACCTTCACGCGGTCTACGACAATTGATTTCGACACTTTACTCACCTCGGTTCTTGTTAAACCATTTGGTTTATATTTCATAGTATACATCAACCGTTTGGTTTTGTCAACAATCAAATTAAACCCTTTGCTTTACTTTTCTGACTCTTTATGGTATTCTATTTTTAATAGGAGGATTAGAGATGCAAACAGGAGAATTGATTAAGCGGGCAAGAACTGTAGCGGGTCTAACGCAAGCTGAACTTGCAAAGCGCCTTGGTGTAACTCCACAAGCAATAAGTCAATACGAACGTGGAATAAAAAATCCCAAAAACGAAACATTAAAAAGGATAGCTACCGCCCTCGATATTCCTTGGTATAAACTGCTTTCAGATGATCCAAAGGAACAACTCGATATTATTCTTTCTGACCAAGATCAAAAGCTGGCAAGGCTTGACAAAATACGGGACGAACGGGATGCGTTGCTTCACGAGATGTCTGTTGATTGGTCAAAAGAGCGTTTTAATAGTAAAGATAATGCAGCTGCATTGGCCGCATACCGCTCAATCAAAGGATATCTCGATCTGCTCAATTCTGATGGTCTAACAAAAGCGGAAGAACGTGTCCACGAATTGACCGAGATTCCACGCTATAAGCGCAAGGATACGCCAGAAGAATAACCGCTATTTACCGCTTTTTCGCGCTTTTAATGAAATTATACGTCTGCAACGTCAAGCCCGTTATAGCCCCTCTTTCGCGGGCTGACAGGCATAATAAAAGCCGTCTGCATTATCACAGACGGCGGGAAGGTGGTGTATTATGGGCAAGAGAACAAACACAGCACAGTGGGTTGAGTCAACACAGCGTTGGCGGGTCAGTGTACAGAAAGACGGTGTGCGCAAGCAGTTTTACAGCAGCAAGCCGGGGCGCACAGGTCAGCGGGAAGCAAACGCAAAAGCCGATGCCTGGTTAGATGACGGCATAGCTGCCCGCGCCGGACGCGTTGAGGACGTTTGTAAAGCATGGCTGCATAATGTAGAGATCACTACCAGCAGCACAAACTACCGCCCATTAGAGAGCCGTTGGCGCTGCTGGGTGCTGCCTGTGCTGGGCAAGAAACGCATCAATGCTATTACAGATCAGGATTTACAGACGGTCATAAACAACGCCCATGTGGCAGGCAAGAGCAAGAAAACGCTTATGCTTCTCGCTGCCGATATGCGGTCATTTTGCAAATACTGCCGCAAGGCAAAGCTGTCTACCTATATGCCCGAAGACTTGACGATTCCGGCAGGCGCACGCTTCAAGGGCAAAAAGGTGCTGCAACCTACTGACATGGTAAAGCTGTTTAACACAGATACTACGACCTATAAAGGCGCTGTTGTCCGCGATCAGTTCATAAACGCTTACCGATTCCAGGTACTTACAGGTCTGCGCCCCGGTGAGCTTGTAGGGCTGCGCTGGGCAGATATACACGGCAACATGGTCTACCTTTCCCGCTCCATCAATGTAGATGATGAAGAGACACACGGCAAGAATGAGAACGCCGTCCGCTCGTTTGTCATGTCCGATGTGGCAAGGCGCGTGCTGGACGATCAACGCAATCTCACAGGAGATGAAGAATCTGTATTCTGCATCAAGTCAGAGCAGTTCTATTATTACCGCTGGCGCATTTACTGCCGTGTCAATGAATTACAGGCAGTCAGCCCATACGAGCTGCGCCACACCTTTGTAAGCGTGGTAAAGACCTTACCAGCAGGAGAGGTCAAGCCGCTTGTAGGCCATAGCGCCGACATGGACACGTTCGGCGTGTACGGTCATGCCTTGACAGGGGATGCGGAGAACACCGCGCAGGCCGTCAACAGCGTGTTCTTGCGGGTGCTGAAGCAGGCGTAATCTGAACACATATTTGAACACACTTTTGATTCTTATAGGCAAGTTTTATATTTTATCCATGAGATTTAGTACAGCGAAAACACGGCAGTTATAGCTTTCGTGCAGGAGATTTCAACGGTAAATCGAAGCAATTTTGGTTCAAGTCCCATCTTCCGCACCAAAAGAGAACCCCATGGCGTATCCCGCCATGGGGTTCTCTTTTTTCCTGCCACGCAGACTAAACAAAGCCCCCCGGCATCCTCACGATGCCGGGGGGCTTTGCGTTTATGGAAGGACAAAGAGAATCGCAGGGTTAAAGCTTAGGCGCGGTACTCCGCGGGCAGCTGGTCGACGGTCTGCCACTTTTCCATGGCATCTTCCAGCTTCATGCCGTTTGCAACCGCGTCGCGGCGGCAGGCGTTGACGGCCTGGATCTCCTTCATCTTCTCGCCGGTCAGGCTGTAGCCCTTCATGGCGATGAGAGTGGCCGCCCAGGCGACCATCGGGATGGCGCAGAACAGGACGATAACGACCACATTCATGCCCGGAGTGTACGGGTCATACTGGGTGGGCAGGGTGTTCAGACCGATAAAGGTCACGGCAATGCCGACGACGGTGGCGGACAGGCTGGAAACGAGCTTATCCACCAGGCTGAACAGCGTACCCATGATGCCCGGAATATACTTGCCGGAGCGGTAGGTCTCGTAGTCGGAGCAGTCGGCAACCATCGGAATGGGCATGTCGGCAGTAGCGTAGTATGCGCCGTAGCCGATGCCGAAGAACAGGATGAACAGAATCGTGTACAGGTTGATGGACAGACCATTCTCGCCCAGCAGGCTCAGATGGAATGCATCACCGTGACCCCACAGCAGCAGCAGGACCAGCACGCCGACATAGCAGGCCAGCGCCACGCTGACATACTTCGTCAGGCTGGCCTTCTGGCCCTTCTTCTGGCTGGTACGCACAGAGAGAATGAAGAACGGCACACTGCAGGCGTAGCCCAGCACCATCATGGGCAGGTACAGCCCATCGTAAGCACCCATCATGCAGCCGTAGAGCATGCACAGAACCGTGGTGTTGTTGGCGATGGAGAGCGCCAGCTTCGTGCCCGCGCCCGCGATCATCAGACGCTGCATGGGTTTGTTTTCCCGGATGATCTGCAGATACTCGCTGACCTTGACCTTCTCGGTCTTTTCGCCGCCGATGCCGAAGTACTTGGGCTGATCCTTCTCCCAGATGCCGATGATGGCCAGGATGGTCAGCGCAATGGACATCACAATGCCCACGGGGGCCAGCGTGCGGAAGAAGCCCGCGGAGGAATAGCCGCCCTCATAGTTTTTGGCAAGGATGGGAGCCAGGAACTGCATAACGCCCATGCCCAGCAGGCTGCCGACGGTGTTGAAGATCGTGAACAGCGGGCGCTGCTTGGGGTCGTTGGTCAGAACCGTCTGACCGGAACGGGTGCAGCTGGTCTGGAAGGTGTAGCCGATGACCCAGACAAAGTACAGGCCCACAAACGCGGCATAGCGTGCCCACATCATCGTATCGGGGATCATCGGGGTGATGCCGTACAGCACCAGAATGCTGGCGGCCATGATAAGGTTGCCGATGGCCATGAACGGGCGGAATTTGCCGAACTTACCGTTCGTGCGGTCCATCAGCGCACCGATGATCGGGTCGGTGATAGCGTCGCACAGGCGCATGGCCGTGACCATGACCGAGGCAAACAGAGTGCCCAGCGCCAGTACATTGCTGCCGAAGGTGGCAATGTAGGAAAGCACAAGGACGTAATAAACATTCGTGGCACCGTTGTTCAGCGGAAACAGTACCAGCTGGTAAAGTTTGGCGCGATTGACGCTGGACGCTTTTGCATTTTCGCTCATGGGCTGCTCCTTGTTGTGGAAAAAGAAATCTTACTCAAAAGTCCCCGCCGGGGCCGGCGGGGAGCTTGCGGAAATTCTGTAGAAATCAGGCTTTCTTAGAGGCCTTCAGGGATTTTTTGAAATCCTTGTAGGCCTTGTATTCTTCGGTCTTGCGGAACTTGATGCCGCCAATGATCCACATCACGATGCCCAGCAGGCAGAAGAAGGTGAAGGCACAGGCAATGATGATGCTCATGGTGACAACCGTCGGGCGGGTGACCTTGATGGTGGTGTCGGCACCCACGCCGTTCATGCCGCAGGAGTTGGCGATGGCATACAGGTTGTGGTGGCAGGCCTCGCGCATGGCGGTGACGATGACGGGGTCGTTCTTGTACTGGGGCAGGGTGTCGGTGACGAAGGACATCATGGCGTCGTAGATGGACACACCGGCCAGAACGCCGTCGGGACCGTTGACATACTGGGTCAGAACGTTATCGGTGATGACCATGCCGTCGCAGCCCCACTCGTTGCGCAGGATGCCGGTGACCAGGCCGTAGTTGCCGCCGGACCAGACAGCGCCCCAGCGGGTGTAGGCGATCATAACGCCGTTGGCGTTGCCGACCTCAACAGGAGCCTGGAAGGCTTTCAGGTAGACTTCACGGGCAGCCTGCTCGTTCAGCCAGACGCCCAGACCGATACGGTCCTGCTCGCAGTCGTTCAGGGCAAAGTGCTTCATAACAACATGGACGCCCTTGTCCTGAATTGCCTTGACTTCGTAAGCGGACATCATGCCGGAGAGGAAGCCGTCCTCGGAGTAGTACTCGAAGTTACGGCCGCCGTAGGGGGTGCGGTGAATGTTGTTGCCGGGGCCGTACAGGCAGGCGATGTCGGCTTCCAGGCAGTTGTTGCCGATGACCTTGCCGATCTCGGTCATGATCTCGGTGTTGAAGGTGGCAGCCATAACGTCCTCAGAGGTGAAGGCGGTGGCGGTCAGCTGGCTCTTGTCGTTGCCCAGCAGGCTGGCGGTCAGACCCTGGGGGCCGTTCTCGTCACGGGTGCCGGGGGCTTCCACGCTCTTGACGGGCATGGTCCAGTGGAAGGCGTCGCCGATCAGGGAGTTCATCTCGTCGAAGGTCATCTGATCCAGCAGCTCGTCCCACTTGGGATCGTTGTAGTCCAGACCGATCATGTCGTACAGCTTAACGCCGTTCTTGGTGCCGAGGGTGGGCATATCAACGCTCTCGTAGTCGGCAGGATCGTAGCGGATGTCCTTCAGGTCCTTCTTGAGCAGCTCGGTCAGGGTCAGCTTGACGGTTTCGGTGGGCAGGGTGCCGTTCCAGTCAGAGCGGCTCAGCCAGGTCACGGTCTCCTCAATGCCCTCGTACAGGTTGGGGTCGGCGCAGGACAGCTGGTTGGTGATGGCGGTGCCGTTTTCGCTGGTGGCATAGGTGGTGGTGTCGAGGGCATCCTCGGTCCAGGTGTAGGTCAGGTCGGCGTTGCCGTCGGCGGTCATCTTGCCGTTGGTGGACTCGACGGTGTAGCCCTTGGCAGCCAGAATGTTGTTGACGGCATTGTGGGCATCGGTGGCAGCGGTGAAGTAGTAGTCACCGGCATCCAGGATATAGGTGCCTGCGCCGTAGGTATCGTAGGAAGCGATATCGCGCTTGTTGACGGTCATGGACAGCGTCTCGGAAGCGCCCGGCTCGATCATGCCGGTCTTGCCGAAGCCGACGAGGGAGACAGCGGATTTTTCCACACCGTTCTGCTTGTCGTAGTCGGTGTAGGGGCTCTGGACATAGACCTGCACGGTCTTTTTGCCGGCCATGTCGCCGGTGTTGGTGACCTTGACGGTGACGGTGTAGGTGTCATCAGCGGCATTGTAGCTGACGTTCATGTCGCTGATGTCGAAGTCGGTGTAGCTCATGCCGTAGCCGAAGGGGTAAGCGACCACGTCGCCGTAGGCGTAGTCGCCTGCGTTGCCGTTGCCGGTGACGAAGTCCTCGTAGCGGGTCTCGTAGTACTTGTAGCCCACATAGATGCCTTCCTGGTAGATCATGTAGGACTTAGCCTTGGCGGACACATCGCCGCCCTCGACATAGCCTTCGTAGGTGGTGGGGGTGAAGTTCCACATGGCGGGGGCGCTGAAGTTGTCGTAGCAGTAGGTATCGACCAGGCTGCCGGAGGGGTTGACCTTGCCGATCAGGATCTCGGCCACGGCATTGATGCCGGAGATGCCCACGTCACCGATCCACAGTGCGGCGTCGATGTCGTACTCGTTGTTCTTGAGGAAATCGACCTGCAGGGCGTTGGCGGAGTTGATCAGCAAGATGGTCTTTTTGACGGTGCCGTTTTTCTTCATCTCGGCAACGTTCTGCAGCATAGCCTTCTCGTTCTCGTCGAGCGCCAGATAGTTGACCTCGCCGTAGGAAAGGTCAGCACCCTCGCCGCCGACGCGGGACAGGGTCACGATAGCGGCATCGCCGTACTGGGCAACGCTGTCCTTGACCTCGTCGGTGTAGACATCCCAAGGCACCTCGGCGGTGACCTCACTGGATTTGGCGACGGTGCCGCTCTTGGAGCGGGCGTAGTCCTTGCCGGCGCCGACGGTGTAGAAGTCCCACAGGGTGGGGTTGACGGTGACACCGACCTTTTCGAGGGCGGTGCGCAGGGTGTCGGCGGTGGAGGCATCAATGTTGCCGGAGCCGGTGCCGCCGTACACGAGGTTGACGCTGCTGCTGGAGAAGGTGCTGACCTTAGCGTCGGCAGCCAGAGGCAGCGCATTGTTGTTGTTCATCAGCAGGGCAGCGCCCTCGGCCTCGACCTGCTGGGTCAAAGCCAGACCGTAGTTGACCATCTCCTCGGCGGAGTTGAAGTCGCTGGTGTAATACTGGGCGTTGGTATCCTCGTTTTCCAGCTCCCAGAAGCTGCCGCCGAAACGGGCCGCCATGGTGTTGTCGAACTTTTGCAGAAGGATGCTAAGCGGGATCGAAACGATCATCACCACGCCGCAGATGATTGCCAGAATCTTCCACGGCGTAATGTGCTTACGCTTGGTCTTTTTGTAGGCCTTTTTCAAGGTCTGCTTTTGCATTTTCAGATCATCCATTACCTTTTTCTCCTTGTTTTATATAAAACAGCCGCACGGTGCGGCGTGTTTCGTGGCAAAAGGCTTCCCCCCTCGGGGGAAGCTGTCGCCGGAGGCGACTGATGAGGGGCGAGTGTGCCTGTGTTGCCCGTTGGCCGGTTTTTACGGCAAGTCTGCCCTCATCCGGCCCTGCGGGGCCACCTTCAGTCTACGCGCTAAGAGCCGCCTACAGCGGTTGCGCTCCGACACGCGCCTGCGGGCGCAGCCCCGCAGGGGAAGGCTTAGGAGCTCACACCCAGTTTGCGCTGGTGGAGTTTTTCTTAGTCAGCTTGTAGTCCGGGTTCGGGGCATCGACCTTGCGGAAAACGGCATCGTCGATGCTGTCCCCTGCCACGGCCTGGACTTTCGTCTCGCCGTTCAGCTTGACACGGAACTTGAAGATGTGCTCGCCCTCCTGCTCGGCCAGCTTTTCGCCGTTGACATAAAGGCTTACCTGCTTCTGGTTGGAGTAGACCTTGACCTCGATTTCATTCTCGGTGCGGTCCGCATAGCGTTTCGAGCAGATATGCACGAACGGCTCGTCGCTCCACCACGCTTTATAGATGTAGAAGCTGTCCTTCTTGGTCTTGCGGTCAAACGTGACCAGGCCCTTATGGTTCATACCCGGCTCGCCGCCCTGGTCGCGGGCGTCGGCGGCAAAGTCGTACATGTTCCAGACGTGGGTCGCCCACAGCCATTTGTGGCGGTCAAAGCAGCGGAGCATGTACTCATGGTAGATGGCCTGGTATTCCTCGGTGTGGTCACCGCGGCGGGGATGGCTGCTGTGCAGGTTCGGCATACCCTCGGCGCCGTACTCGCTGAAACCGAGCGCGCGGTTCGGGTAGCAGAGGTGGAAGAAGTCCATCCAGAGGTCGTTTAAAAAGAGGCCCGGCACGTACCAGCCCAGATACAGGTTCCAGCTGACGAGATCCGTGATATGCGCTACCGGGTTGAAGGGGCCGCACATCGCGTAGCAGGCCAGCGTCGTCAGGCGGGTCTTGTCCATCTCATGGCAGAGATCGTTCAGCACATGATGGTTGTCGCGCATGTCGCGGTTGTCCTTCGTCGAGATCGTGATCTCGTTCGAGACGCCCCAGCAGACGATGCAGGCGTGGTTGTAGTTCTGGACGATCAGCTCCTTCATCTGGCTGATCGTGTTCTCACGCCCATTGGGCATGTGCTCGGAAATGTAGGGGATCTCAGCCCAGACGACCATGCCGGCCTCATCGCAGAGGTCGTAGAAGTACTGGTCGTGCTGGTAGTGCGCCAGACGGATCGTGTTCGCGCCCAGCTCCTTGATGAGCTGCATATCCTCGTCGTGCATCTCGCGCGTGATGGCATTGCCCAGACCCTTGCGGTCCTGATGGCGGGAGACGCCGTGCAGCGGATACGGGCGGCCATTGAGGAAGAAGCCCTGCTTGGGGTCAACCGAGAAGCTGCGCACGCCGAAACGCTGGCGTACCTCGTCCTGTACCTCGCCGTTCAGCACCAGACGCACCGCGCAGGTGTAGAGATACGGGTCGCGGACGCCGTCCCACAGGTGCGGGTGCTCCAGCGTGACCGTCGTGTCCCGGCCCTTGCCGGTCAGCACCTCGGCATCGGCGGCGTCGTAAATCGAGAACTCGACCTCGCCGTCGCCCTCCATCCAGGTCTTGACCTCGATGTCAGCGTTTGCACCGTTGACAGTGGGCGTGATCTGCACGCCCGGGCCGCCGAGGTAATCCAGCGCGATGTGGTTCCGGTTGACGACCAGCAGGCTGACGTCGCGATAGATGCCGCCGTAGAAGGTGAAGTCGGCCTTCTGGGGGTAGACGCGGTCATTTTTGCTGTTGTCCGCCTCCACGATCAGCTCATTGCTGTCGGCCAGCAAAGCCGTGACATCCGCGCGGAAGGTGGAGTAGCCGCCGTCGTGGCGGGCGACCTCCACCCCGTTCAGTGTGACCTTGGCGCTGGCATTCACGCCCTCAAACTGCAGCCAGACCTGTTGGGTATTCTTGTCAAAAGCGGGCGCCGCAAACCGCGTCTTGTAGATGCAGGTGCCGCGCCAGTAGTCGTTGCCGCCGTCCTGGCCGTCGATGTTGTTCCAGGTGTGCGGCAGGTCCACGGCAACGGTCTTACCGTCAGGGCCGGTGAACTGCCAGTTCTTCATCAGCTTGGTCGTGCTTCGCATTGCGCCCTCCTGTGTTGTTTTTTACTGTATATGTATTGTACAGAACTGTTAAATTTCTGGCAATAGGTTTGCGAAAAGTGGTATTTCTGGCGGGATATTCGGTTTTTGGGGTACAAAAAAGGCCGCCCGTTCTTTGTACATCTTGCACAAAAAACAGGCGGTATTTTTTCTTTCATCCCCTGGTGAGCGGCATCACGATCTTGACGGCGAACAGCTCTCCGCGGGGCTCTGTCGCCATGGTGCCGCTGTATTTCTGCACGACACGGCGGGCAACCTTCAGCTCATAGCTGTGGCGGCGTCCGTGGTCGGACTGGCTGCCGGACAGCGCCGGGCCGATGACGTTGATGACCGCGAAGCCCTGCCGCCTGCATACAAGCAGGTCGATCATGCGGCGGTCATTTTGCTGCTGGGCTGCAGCGTCGATGGCCTGGTCGAGCAGGTTCGAGAACAGCGCGTACAGGTCACCCGGCTCGATGGCCGCAAGGCAGGTGCCATCGGCCACGCAGTTCAGGCGGATGCGCTGGGCCTCACACAGCAGGCTCTTTTCGGTCAGGACGACGTCCAACACCTCATTGCCGGTGGCAGCGTTGGCGTCGTACATCCGGGCCGCCTGCTCGGCCTCGTCAAGGCTCCGCGTTGTGGCCTCGTCGGGCTGCAGGCGGCGCAGGTCGGCGATTTGAACCTTGAGCTCATGGCACTTGCGGTTGATGATCTGCACGTTCTGCCGTGCGATCTGGTACTGCTTGCGCTGGCGGTCATACAGAAGGTTCAGTGCGTCCATCTCCTTCTGCATGGCCGCTTTTTTGAAAAGCTCGGTCTGTAAATAGAGCAGTGTCACGCAGTAAAACTGGGTCAGCATCGACGGTGCGACTACCGCCGATGGCTGCAGCCCGACGCGCAGACTGGTTTGCAGTGCAAAAAACTGAAAGACGAATATCGCGCCCAGAAGTCCTGCACTGCCCAACTGGCGAGGGCCGATGTGGTAGATGCCGTCCTCCGGCATCGTGCGCGCCATGGTATACCGGACCGTCACACAGCAGGCAATGGTGAAGCCCAGCTGCCCTAGCAGCATCGGCGTGCTGTGCAGCGGCAGATGGCGCATTCCAAGCGCCTGCGCCGTCCAGATCAGAACGCGCCACAGCTCATAGGCCGACTCCGTCGTCAGGACGATCCAAATGCTGCAATATGCGCTGGCCGACCAATCCAGCAGCGTGCAGAGATGGGTTGACACCGCAGCCCAGATGAAATAACCGCCGTAAATCACCAGCAGCATCGTCGGATTGGCGTGGCCGCTGTTGGCCCAGATGATGACCTGCGCAAGCGGCACTGCCGCGATAAAATTCAGGGCGGTGCGCATGGTAAAATTCCTGCGTTTTTTCAGCGGCAGCCAGTAGGCCAGCTCCGCACCGCACAGGCCGACAGCACAAACCACCCATGTCAGAAGTGTATCCACCTACAGCGCACCCCCGACATAAGCCGCCAGCGCGGCCAGAAAGGCCGTGCGCTGGCGGCGGCTGATCTCCAGCCGCTCCTCCCCCACCTGCACCAGATCATCCTGCACGCCCCTGACGTGGCGCAGGTTGACCAGATAGCACTGGTTGCAGCGCGCAAAGTGGTAGGCAGCCAGATCCTTTTCGGCCTTCAGCAGACTGCCGCGCACCGACCAGGTATCCGTGGCCGTGTGATAGTGCAAAAGGCGGTCCCGCGTTTCCAGATAAAGGATGTCATCGGTATCCAGCAGCTGCACCCCGCCGCTGACCTGCAAGGCCACCTGCCCGCCGCGGCGGCGCTGGATGCGTTGCAAGGCGCGCTCCAGCTTGGTGCTGAACTGGTAGTAGCTGACGGGCTTGAGCACAAAGTCGAGCGCGTCGACCTCATACCCGCGGATGGCATACTGTGCCATGTTGGTGACGAACACGAGCACCACATCCGGGTCCTGCCTGCGGATGCGCTCCGCCGTCGGCATACCGCCGAGCGTTGGCATCTCAATATCCAGAAAGATGATGTCAAACCCGGGGCGGTACGGCTCCACAAGCTGTGCCCCGTCCGAGAAGGCGGTCACGTCCAGCTGGTGTCCGCTCTCCTGCGCATACTGCGCGATGAACCCGCAGAGCTGCGCCCGCATGGCGTCGTTGTCCTCGACCACGGCGATTTTCGCCATCTGCTGTGCCTCCTTTCCTGCATAAGCCTACCTATTGCATATATATTTATTATGGCAAAAGACAGCAAAAAAAGCAACACCTTTGCAGGAAAAGGTGCTGCCGTTATGATAAATTTTATACCAGCATGACGAGCGTGCCCGCGACAAGCACGGCCAGACCTGTCAGAGCCTTTCTGCTCAGGCGCTCATGGAACACGATGTAGGAGAACAGCACCGTGACCAGAATGCTCAGCTTATCGATGGGCGCGACGAGGCTGGCCGGGCCGAGCTGCAGCGCTTTGTAATAGCACAGCCAGCTGGCACCCGTAGCCAGGCCCGACAGACAGATGAAGCCAAGCTCTTTTTTGGGCACCGCCTTCACCTGGCCTTGCTTGCCCTGCACAAACACCATGACCCACGCCATGATGAGCACCACGCCGGTGCGCAGCGCCGTACCGAGATTGGACTCGACCCCGGTGATGCCGACCTTGCCCAGGATCGAGGTCAGCGCCGCAAAAATGGCTGAACCGAACGCCGCCAACATCCAGCCGTTTTCCTCTTTCTGGACGCCACCCTTTTTCTCGATCATCAGAAACGTGCCGGCGGCGATCAGCACAACGCCGATGCCCCTGGTCAAGGTCACACTCTCGCCCAGCAGCAGTGCAGCCAGCAAGATCGTCATGACCGTGCTGCTCTTGTCGATGGGCACGACCTTATCGATTGGCCCGCGCTGCAAGGCATAAAAATAGCACAGCCAGCTGGCACCCGTAGCCAGACCCGACAGCCCCAGGAATACCAGACTTCTGGCCGGGATGCTGGCAATCGTCCCCTGCGAGCCGACCACTAACACCATGACCCACGCAAAAATCAGCACAATGAACGTGCGGATGGCCGTGGCCACGGTGGAATCCGTTTTGCGAATGCCGCATTTTGCCAGAATGGATGTCAGACCCGCGAACAGCGCAGAGCCGACTGCGTACAATAACCACATACAAATCGCCTCATTCAACACTATTGTACGCGCTTTGCCAGTCTTGTGCAACCTGCTTTTGTACAAATCGCGTTTTTACGCAAAAGCCGCACCCCGGTCTCTGCGCGGGGTGCGGCTTCGTACTTATTCGCTCAATTCATGCGCCAGCACCGGCAGAAAAATCGTGGCGACCAGCACAGCCAGTGCGGCCACGACCAGCAGCGCGTAGATGGTGCTGCGCAGCGTGCGGTTGTATTTCTTTTTGTATTGCAGACGCTCGCGCTCCTTGGCGACAGCCTCGGCGGAAGGGATCTCCACCGCGCGCGGCGTCGGGACCTGTCTGGGCATATAGGCTCCTTATTCCTGATCTTCGCGGGGACGGCGCTTTTGCAGCAGGGCTGCCAGCTCGGGGCTGACCTGCACGGCCCTGCGCACCTGCCGCGGTGTGCAGCAGGTGTTCATCAGTCGTCAGCGGTCCGGCTCACAGTCGAGGATCGACGGGATGTCCGTCCAGCGGTCTGCCTCGGCGGTGTAACGCTCATGCAGCCAGGCGACGGCCTTATCCAAGCCCGCCTGGTCGCCGTCAAACAGCTGCGTCTCGATCTTTTCCTCGGCGGTATGCTCGATGCTCCACGGGCCGGGCCAGACCTCGGCGCAGAGGGCCTCGCGCTTTTTCTTGCCGCTCTCGTCGCTCGGGTCGGGCACCTTGATGGGGGTGATGACATAGCGCATACCGCCCTCTGCCCCGGAATACGGGTTGCCGTTGTGGAACCAGTGATAGATCGGGAATGCGTCAAGCATGGTCGGCACCTCTTTTTGCACAAATAAAAATACCCCGAAGCGAAACGCCTCGGGGTATCTTGGAGCGGGATACGAGTCTCGAACTCGCCACCTACTGCTTGGGAAGCAGTCACTCTACCGGATGAGCTAATCCCGCATCAGTGACTGCTATTATAGCGCAAATCAGGTAGGTTGTCAAGGGGGCAAGTTAGCGGCAACGGCAAAGCGGCAGAGTCCCTCACCTTTAAATCATACTGAACAAATCCACCTGGCTCGTTTCGGGCAGATTACCCAAAGCGCCGACGGCGCGGAGCTTGTCAAAAACAGACTGCGCCACACCGCTGGCCTGCTGCAATTCCTCCACCGAGATATACTCCTGCCCGTGCATCGTAGCCTGTTCCAGCGCAGCGGCGGCGGCATCACCCAGACCGCGGATGGCTGTGAACGGCAGACGCACCTTGCCGTCCTCAACCACGTACTTGCTGGCGTAGCTTCTGCCCAGCTCAATGGGCAAAAACTCGCAGCCGCGCTGCAGCATTTCGTTTTCCAGCTGCAGGCTGACCAGCGCGTCATCGTCCTTGGCGGTGCGCTCGTCCTTGGGGATCTTTTCGTTGTCGCGCAGGTGCTGCTTCGCCACACGGACGCCGCCCACGGCGGCCTCATAGTCAATATCCGCGCCGCGCACCGTGAAGTACACCGCGTAGAAGATGGCCGGGTGGTAGACCTTAAACCACATCAGGCGGATGGCCGCCATCAGGTAGGCCACGGCGTGGGCCTTGGGGAACATATACTTGATCTTGCGGCAGGATTCAATATACCAGTCGGGCACATCGTGCTCGCGCATGGCTTCCTCCCACCCGGGCTTGAAGCCGCCCTTGGCGACCTTGCCCTTACGCACGGCCTCCATGATGTCGAACGACATCTTCGGCTCCAGTCCCTTGCGCAGTAGATACAGCATGATGCTGTCACGGCAGCCGATGACCTCCGCAATCGTGCAGGTGCCCGAGCGGATCAGCTCGTCGGCGTTGCCGGTCCAGACGTCGGTGCCGTGGGACAGGCCGGAGATTTGGATCAGCTCGGAGAAATTCTTCGGCTGGGCGTCCAGAAGCATCTGGCGCACGAAGTTCGTGCCCATCTCGGGGATGCCGAACGTGCCGGTCTTGGAGCCGATCTGCTCTTCCGTCACGCCGAGGGCCTCGGGGCTGGTCAGCAGACTGTAGACCTTCTCGTCGTTCATCGGGACGGAATCAATCGGAATGCCGGAGTATTCCTCAAAGAACTTGTAGAAGGTCGGCACATCATGGCCCAGCTCATCCAGCTTGAGCAGCGTATCGTGCAGGTATTTAAATTCAAAGTGGGTCGTCAGCAGACCGCCCTTGACGTCGTCCGCCGGGTGCTGGATGGCGCAGAAGTCGTAAATGTCGAAGGTATCCGGCACAACGACCATGCCGCCGGGGTGCTGACCCGTCGTGCGCTTGACGCCGGTGCAGCCCATGACAAGGCGGTTTTCCTCGGCGCGGTTGACGGTCTTGCTGCGCTCCTCGAGGTACTTTTTGACGTAGCCGTAGGCGGTCTTATCCTGCAGACCGGAGACCGTGCCCGCCTTGAACACGTTTTCCTTGCCGAACAGCTCCTCGGTGTAGCGGTGGACGTGGGACTGGTACATGCCCGAGAAGTTCAGGTCAATATCAGGTTCCTTGTCGCCGTAGAAACCGAGGAAGGTCTCAAACGGGATGTCGTGGCCCTCGACGATCATCGGCTTGCCGCAGACCGGGCAGGTCTTGTCGGGCAGGTCGAAGCCGTCAAAGTGTACGCCGTCGTTGATCCACTCGCTGTGCTTGCAGTTGGGGCACAGATAGTGCGGCGGCATCGAGTTGACCTCGGAAATGCCGGAAAAGTGCGCGACGGCGGATGAGCCGACGGAGCCGCGGCTGCCGACCTGATAGCCGCCCGCATTGGAGTAGGCCACCAGACGCACGGCAATGACGTACAAAACGGCGTAACCGTGGCCGCAGATGGAGTCCAGCTCCTTTTTCAGCCGCTTTTGCAGCACGTCGGGCAGCGGGCTGCCGTAGTCGCGCGCCGCATGCTTCCACGTGTCGTCGCGCAGCTCCTGCTCTGCGCCCGGGATGCTGGGCGGGTAGGTGCCCTTGGGGATGGCGCGCAGGTTGTTGTCGATGGTCGCGGCGATCTTGTTGGGGTTCGTCACCACAATTTCATACGCCTTTTCCTGCGGCAGATAGCTGAAATCCTCCAGCATATCGGGCGTGGTGCGGAAGTAGAGCGGGGCCTGGTTGTCCGCGTCCTTGAAGCCGTTGCCGGCCTGCAGAACAGCGCGGTAGATCCAGTCCTCCGGCTCCTGAAAGTGGGAGTCGCCCGTGGCGACAACCGGCTTATGCAGGTCCTCGCCCAGCTTTATGACGGTGCGGTTGAAGTTTTTGATGGCCTCGATCGAGTCCACCTGCCCGTTGCGCACCATGAATTCATTGTTGCCGAGCGGCTGCACTTCGAGATAATCGTAATAATCGGCAATGCGGAGCAGCTGTTCGTAGGGCTGACCGGCCACGATTGCCCTGTAAAGCTCACCTGCTTCACAGGCCGGGGAGAGCAGCAGGCCCTCGCGGTACTGGTTCAGCAGGCTGCGCGGCACGCGCGGTTTCTTAAAGAAATACTGCGTGTGGGCGGCGCTGACAATGCGGTAGAGGTTCTTTAAGCCCACCTGATTCTGCACCAATATAATAAGGTGGTAGTATTTCTTTTTCAGCACCTCTTTGTTGCCGCCGAGGCCGGTGTTGATAGACTCCACCGTATGGATGTCCTTTTCCTCGAGGTCGGTCAGCATGACCTCATAGATGCGGGCCAGCGCCATGGCGTCATCGACGGCGCGGTGATGGTTGAAGGGCGGGATCTCGAGGTGCTTGTTGATGGTGTCCAGCTTGTAGTTGCGCAGCCCCGGAAAGAGCGCCTGCCCCATCGGCAGTGTATCGATATAGGTGTTCTCGTCCCAGCTGACGCCCGCCTTCTCCCCTGCTTTGCGGATGAACAGCATATCAAAGCTGTGGGCGTTGTGGGCCACAAGAATGTTGTCCCCGCAAAATTCTTTAAAAGCGCGGATGGCCTCCTCGGGCGTCGGGGCGTCGGCGACCATGGCATCGTTGATGCCGGTCAGGTCAACGACCTTCTGCGGGATCGGCTTGCCAGGGTTGACGAAGGTGCAGAACTTCTTTTCCTCGTTGATCTTGCCGTTTTCAACATAGACCGCGCCGATCTCGGTCAGGCGCTCGGTGTTGGAGTCGAGACCCGTCGTCTCGGTGTCAAAGACGACGAACGAGCCGGAGAGCGGCATCTCGGCGCTGCCGTAGACTGCGGGGATCATGTCATCGACGAAGTAGGCCTCACAGCCGTAAATCAGTTTAAAGTTCGGGTCTGTTTCGTGGATGGCATCGGTGGCCAGCATCGCCTCGGGGTAGCCCTGGCAGACGCCGTGGTCGGTGATGGCAATGGCGCGGTGGCCCATGCGGTGAGCCAGACGCACGATCTTGCCGGGGTCGTTGAAGCCGTCCATCGAGCTGGACTTGGTGTGCAGGTGCAGCTCGACGCGCTTTTCGCCGTCGGGCGCGGTATCCTGGCGCTGCTCACGCTCGACCTGCAAAACGTCGTAGGGCATGATGACAAAGTCATGCTCGTACTTGTCGTACATATAGTTGCCACGGACGATGAGGGTCGTGCCGGGCTTGAGGCCCTCCCACTTGGACATATCCGCGCCTTCTTCCCCCATGACCTTGAGGTTGACGGAGCCGGAGTAGTCGGTAATGGAGGTAAAATAAATCTTGCGGCGGCTGCCCTTGACCTCGGTAGCAAAGACGTCGCCCCAGACCGTGACCTTGCCGCCGTCGCCCAGATCGTTGAGGCGGCGGGTGTCGGTGGGCTTGAACTGCTTGCCGTAGAACAGCTTGACCGGCTTGTTCGTGAGGGCGAGACCTTCAATCGTAAAGTCGGGCGGTGTCTCCTTGGCCTCGAACTTGACAACGGGGGCCTTCTCCTGCAGGTACTGCTCAAACTCCTCCTCGGTGCGCGCCTTACCGGAATCGGCCAGGCGGACGACAGGCAGACTTCCTGTGCGCTCCTGGATCATCTCGGCCAGCACGCGGGGCAGCTCGACGCTCTCAAGGATCTGGCGGCCCGCGCTGACGTGGACCGTGATGCCGTCCTCGCCAAAGGTGACGGGCTCGGACTTATCGAGGAAGCCGTTGACCGGCATTCCCTTTTCTTTCAATTCCTCGATCATCAGGCGCACGGCCTCGGGGGTGATGTTCGGGTAGGCAAAGTAGCTGCGGACTTGCAGCTCATACCCGGCGAACACCTCGGCAAGGGACGCACAAAGACGCCCGCACAGCGCCTGATCCAGAGGTTCAGCACTGCGCAGGCAGATGACGACCTGTCTTTGTGTGCGGTAAAGCTCCACGCGGTCCACAAGCACACTGCCGAACGCCGCGCAGAACTGCTGGTCCGCCGTAAACTGCGGCCAGACCTGGGTGACAAATGGTTTCAAAGGATTCGTACCTCAATAAATGGGTGGCAATTCTTGTAGAGGGCGGCGTCCTCGACGCCCCGCGGGCAGATACAAGCATCCGCCCCTACGAGGGTTGGCTTCCCCCTCGGGGGAAGCTGTCCGCGAAGCGGACTGATGAGGGCGAAGTTTCCGGGTATTACCCGCAAACGAATTGCCGAGGACAGCTTGCCCCTCATCCGGCCCTGCGGGGCCACCTTCCCCCAAGGGGAAGGCTTTATTGGTTACATCTTATGAATTTCTTCCAGCAGCTGGCCGACAATATCGCCCTTCAGCATACGGATCTTCTCGCCGCGGATGAAAAGCAGGGCCTCGTCCTTACCGCCGGCAATGCCGATGTCGGCGTCGGATGCCTCGCCGGGGCCGTTGACAACACAGCCCATAATAGCGATCTTGAGCGGCTTCTTAAAGCCCTCGTCCCGCAGACGCGCCTCGACCTCGTTGGCGATCTCGATCATCGGGTACTGGGTGCGGCCACAGGTCGGGCAGCTGATGATCTCAGGACCGGCGACGGCGTAGCCCGCCGCGCGCAGGATGTCATACCCGGCGTAGACCTCGTTCTCGGGTTCATCGGTCAGACTGACGCGCAGCGTGTCACCGATGCCCTCCATCAGCAGACCGCCGATGCCCATACCGGACTTGATGAGGCCCATGCGGTTGCCGCCGGCCTCGGTCACGCCGACGTGCAGGGGGTAGTCCGTCTGGCTGGCCAGCAGACGGTACGCCGCCATCATGCGGGGCACGTTGCTGGATTTGATCGAAATAACGATATTATCAAAGTCGTATTTTTGCAGCAGCCGCACATGGTACATGGCGCTCTCCACCATGGCCTCGGGCACGGGAGCGCCGTACTTGGCCAGGATGTGCTTTTCGAGGCTGCCGCCGTTGACGCCGATGCGGATGGGCACATTTCTGGCGTTGCAGGCGTCGGCCACAGCCTTGACGCGGTCATCATCCCCGATGTTGCCGGGGTTGATGCGAATTTTGTCCGCACCGGCATCCAGCGCTGCAAGCGCGGCGCGGTAGTCAAAGTGGATGTCCGCCACAACGGGGATGTCCACCTTCTCTTTAATGGCAGCCACGACGGCGGCGTCCGCCGGGGTGGGCACGGTCACGCGGACGATCTGGCAGCCCGCCTTGGCGACGCGCTTTGCCTGGGCCACGTTGCCCGCAATATCCTTGACGGGCACATTCAGCATCGTCTGGACGGCAATGGGGTTCGTGCCGCCGATTTTAATGCTGCCGATCTTGACTTCTTTTTTTAATTGACGCTGCATCGTAGTTCTCCTTATAAGAATCGTGAAATATCGTGCATCGTGACCAGAATCATCAGCCACACCAGCGCCACCGTACCCGCCGTGTTGATCACGCCCTGCACGCGGGGCGGCACAGGATGGCCGGTCAGGCCCTCCCACGCAAGGAACAGCAGCTTGCAGCCGTCCAGCGCCGGGATGGGCAGCAGGTTAAAGATGCCGACGTTGATGGTCAGCAGAGCCAGCAGGGACAGTACCTCCCGCCAGCCGTAGTGCACGGCCTGGTTGACCGCCGACACCGTGCCGAGGGGGCCGGACAGTTCCTCCACGCCCACCTTGCCGGCGAGCAGGTCAAAAAAGCTGCCCAGAATAGCCCTGCTGTAGTAAATATACATATCGCAGGTCATGACAATGACGTGCCGCAGGTCCTTTTTCATCGGCTCAACGCGGAAATCTGTGCCGTACAGCACATTACCGTCCGCGCCGCGCGTCGGGGTGAAGGTCACATCCCGCAGCTCCAGGACCTCGCTGCCGCGCAGGACCACCACGTTGCAGGTTTCCTCCTCACCGGTGTAAAACATATCGGTTATGTCGTAGAGCGTCCAGCAGGGGTTGCTGCAAATCTGCAAAATCGTGTCGCCCTCCTGCAGGGCTGCGGAGCTTGTGGCGTTCTCGCTGAAATCCGCAATCGTCGTGCTGCCGACCTTGCCCATGGTAAGGACGAGCACCAACAGCACCGCGACGCCGAGGATAAAGTTCATCAGCGCACCGCAGAGCGTGACAAAAAAGCGCTGCCAGGCGGTGGCATCCTCAAATTTCTGGCCGCTGACGACCAGCGGGAAAAGCTTGGTTTTGCGGGGCTTCGGGGCGGGCGGCGGTGCGCTCTCCCCGCTCTCGTCCTCCTTGTCGTCCTCCTCGTCAGGCAGGGGGCTGAACAGATTATAGCCGCCCAGCGGCAGCAGGCGGACAGAATAGGTCGTTCCGTCACGGGTCGTGGACCACAGGCACGGGCCAAAGCCGATGGAAAATTCCTCGACATGGATACCGCAATGGCGCGCCGCCATAAAGTGGCCCAACTCATGCACCAGAATGACGCTGCTAAACACGAGCAGCGATGCCAGCCCGGTCAGCAATGCAGTCATAGGCACCTCACAAGTAAAGTATTGGACGTAGAGCTATAGGGAGCGGGCATACCCGGCCCGCGCGTGTATGGCAGGCAGGAGTCTGCCGGAAAGCTGAGGGCCGCACATGTGCGGCCCCTACCGGGCAGTTCCAATCAGATATGCGCCTCCACATAGGCTCGCGCCATGCGGTCACACTCGTGGACGTCGGCAAGCGTGTAGTCGCCGCCGAAAGAATCACTGTCGACGATGCCCTCGACCAGGCGGCCAATGTCCAGGAAGCCGATCTCGTCGCGCAGGAAGTGCGCGACGGCGGCCTCGTTCGCACCGTTGGCGGCGCAGGGGGCCAGACCGCCCTTGCGGATAGCCTTTTTGCAGGCTTTGAGGCAGCGGAAGGTCTCGTCGTCCGCCGTTGCAATGCTCAGCTTGGTCAGCGCGGTGAAGTCCAGCTCCGGCACGGGGCTGGGCAGGCGCTCGGGCCAGGTCAGCGCATACTGGATGGGAATGCGCATGTCGGGCACACCGAGCTGCGCAATGATCGAATGATCCGCAAACTGCACGGCGGAGTGGATGATGCTCTCACGCTGGACGACGATCTGAATCTTATCCTCGGGCAGACCGAACAGCCACGCGGCCTCGATCAGCTCCAGACCCTTGTTCATCAGGGTCGCAGAATCAATCGTGATTTTGGCACCCATATTCCAGTTCGGGTGCTTGAGCGCGTCGGCCTTCGTCTTGGTGCGCAGCTGCTCGGTGGTCATGCCGAAAAACGGGCCGCCGGAGGCCGTCAACAGGATCTTCTCCAGCGTTTTGGCGCTGTGCTGATCCTGCAAGCACTGGAAAATAGCGCTGTGCTCACTGTCCACGGGCAGCAGGTGGACGCCGTGCTTTTTGACAGCATCGGTCACAAGATGGCCGCCCGTGACAAGGCTTTCTTTGTTGGCCAGCGCCAGATCGTGGCCGCTCTCAATCGCGGCCAGCGAGGCGTCGAGGCCCGCAATGCCGACAACGGCGTTCAGCACCGTGCCCGCGCCGTCCATACAGGCCAGCGCGCGCAGCCCCTCCGCGCCCTTGAGCAGCTTCGGCGCGTCGGCCTGCCCGGCCAGCGCTGCGGAGAGCTTGTCAAACGCGGCGGGGTCGGTGACGGCGACATACTTCGGGTGGAACTCCGCGATCTGCGCCAGCAGCTTATCGACGCTGGAATTGGCGGACAGGCCGAACACCTCATAGCCGTGCATACGGCAGACGTCCAGGCTCTGAGTGCCGATGGAACCCGTGGAGCCCAAAAGTGTGATGACTTTACTCATTTTTACGATTCCTCACAGCAGATAGAAGAAGTAGCGTACCGCGATGGAAACAAAGGGCGCGATGAACATGACGCTGTCAAAGCGGTCCAGAATGCCGCCGTGCCCCGGGAAGATCGTGCCGTAATCCTTGATGCCGACCTGGCGCTTGACGGACGACGCGAACAGGTCACCCAGAATGCCCAGCACCGATGCCACGGCACCCATGCCCAGCAGCACCAGATAATGCTTCGGCTGCACCTGAATGCTGATGACGTTGTATTTGGCCGACAGCAGCGAGTAGACGAGCGTCAGCACACAGCCCGCAGCCATGCTGCCCAGCACGCCGCCCACAGCGCCCTCCACGGTCTTGTGGGGGCTGACGATAGGAGCCAGCTTGTGCCTGCCGAACGCACGGCCCGCAAAGTAGGCCGCGGTGTCGCCGCCCCAGGCAAAGCAGAGGATCAGCAGAATGAAATAAATCGCGTCATAGCGATATTCTGCGAAGGGCAGCATCCGCTTTAAGTGGATGAGCGAGTAGAAGCAGAACGTGATGACGCCCGAGAAGTAGACAAACCCCGTCAGCTTACCGAAATCCAGTGTTTTGACGTGAGCGATCTGACAGACGTTGTAGAACAGCACCGTCAAAAAGGCCGCGGGCAGCAGCAGGCCGCGCACCATCTGCAATGTGCTCAGCATGACCAGCAGCGTCAGCGGCACAGCGGCGGCATAGAGATACCACTGCTTTTTGCCAAAGCCCATAGCGGAAAAAACCTCATGGATGGCAATCAGGCAGACGGCACTTAATACCAAGTCAAACAGGAAGGTGTCAAAAAACGCCAGCACAACGGCCAAAACGCCCAGGCCGACAGCGGCAGTGATGATGCGGGTCTTCATAAACGGTGGTTTCCTTTCGCGGAATCGTTTTATTCAATGATGCAATAACAGCCTATGCGGGCGTGTCGCATGACATGCCCGCACAGGCTATCGTTCATGGAGAGATCAGACCTCCATGATTTCCTTGTTCTTGTCGGCGCAGGTGTCGTCGATCAGCTTGACATATTTGTCGGTCAGCTTCTGGGTCTCTTCCTCCAGCTTCTTCTGGTCGTCCTCGGTAAGCTCGCCGGCCTTCTTCATGGCCTTGAACTTGTCCATGGCGTCGCGGCGGATGTTGCGCACGGCAGTCTTGGCGTCCTCGCCCTGCTTCTTGACATCCTTGGTCAGCTGCTTGCGGCGCTCCTCGGTGGGGGCCGGGAACACCAGACGGATGACCTGGCCGTCATCAATGGGGTTGATGCCGATGTCGCTGGTCTGGATGGCCTTGGAGATGGGCTTGAGCATCGAGCGGTCCCACGGGGAGATGGTCAGGATGCGGGCCTCGGCGACGGCGACAGCCGCGATCTGCTGGATGGGCGTGGGGCTGCCGTAGTAATCGACCGCGACCTTGTCCAGAATGGCGGGGTTGGCGCGGCCTGCGCGGATGGAGGCCAGCTCATGGATGAGGTGGTTGACACTGGCATTCATTTTTTCTTCAAAGGGTTTCGTCGTGCTGCTCATAATGAAATTCTCCTTATTTTAAGATAGTATAGGGGGAAAATATGAATTTTTCAATTTGTGCTTTTGCGTCTTATTCCCTGACCAGGGTACCGACGCTTTCGCCCTTGACAGCCTTGGCAATGTTGGCGGGCTGGCCCAGATCGAACACGAGGATGGGCAGACCGTTGTCGCGGCAGAGGGTCGCGGCGGTGGAGTCCATGACGGCCAGGCGCTCATCCAGCACGCGGGTGAAGGTCAGCGTGTCGTAGCGCACGGCGTCGGCGTACTTGTGGGGGTCCTTGTCATAGACGCCGTCGACCATCGTGGCCTTGAACATGGCGTCCGCGCCGATCTCCAGTGCGCGCAGGGCAGAGGCCGTGTCGGTGGAGAAGATCGGGTTGCCGGTGCCGCCGCCGAACACGACGATCTTGCCGCTTTCCAGCGCGGCAATGGCCTTATCGCTCGTGAAGCACTCGGCGACCTGCGGCATGAAGGAGCTGGTCATGACGACGGCGTCCACACCCTGCTGGCGCAGCGCGTCCTTGACAGCCAGCGCGTTCATAACGGTGGCCAGCATACCGATCTTGTCGGCGTCCATACGGTCCATTTTGCCGCTGGAGCGTCCGCGCCAGAAGTTGCCGCCGCCCACGACGATGCCGATCTGGGCACCGAGGTCGTGCGCAGCCTTGATGCCCGCGCAGATGGAGGCGATGGTTTCCTCATCAAAGCCCGTGCCCTTGGGGCCGGACAGAGCCTCGCCGCTGACCTTCAGAAGAATACGTTTATACTGAATTGCCATAAAAAACACCACCTGTAGTTATTTTGGCGGTCCGCTGTGCCGTGCAGGCATAGTAAACCATTCTTTTGTATAACATTTTACAATAATTTGGGCTTAAAGTAAAGCGGTGTGGAAAAAAAATGAGGCTGCCCGTCTCCTTAAAGCTTTCCCTTGTGGGGAAGATTGCCCCGCAGGGCCGGATGAGGGGCAGGTTTGCCACAGCGATCCGTTTACGGGCAGCAGAGGCAAGGTTTCCCCTCATCAGTCAGCGGGCGGGGCCGCTGACAGCTTCCCCCGAGGGGGAAGCCATGCAGCAAAAAAGCGCCGCCCCCTTCCAAGAACAGCGCTTTTACTTACTGTATCGAAGTATCCGCTACCAGAACCGCCAGCTCCCGGCGTATCAGTCTGCGGCGGTTCTGCCGGTCAGCGAGACGCTCGGTGGGCGAGGTCAGCACCATGCCGTCAAGCGGCGGCGCGGCGGGCAGCGTGAACTGCAAACTCATACCCGGCCCCTCCCCTACGGTCAGCGCCCAGCCCATGGCGCTTGTGTAAGCGGCAACCAGCGGCAGGCCCAGCCCGCCCGCGTTGAGCAGGCGTTCGCTCCATTGCCCCTCGGTCAGCAGGGCGGCGGCATCGGGCGGCAGACCCGGGCCGTTGTCCCTGTAGCAGAGACGACCCGGCGTGCAGAGCAGCATAATGTGCGCCGCACGGTCCGCGGCCAGTGTGTTGGAGACAAGGTTCGTCAGCAGACCGTTGAGCAGCGAGACATCCCCCGTCGTGGGCAGCACGTCCAGCCCGTCGGCCTGCAGCGTCACGGTAAAGGGCAGCGCGTACTGCGCGGCCTCCTCCTGCAAAATACTGCAAAATTCCCGCAGCTGCCCCAGCAGGTCGATGGGCTGCGGCACACAGGTGCCGTGCAGCAGCGCCGCCGTGGCGGCATCCGACGCCTGGTCCCCCAGCCGCCGCAGGCAGATCAGCTGCGTCTGCAATTCCTCGAGCAGCGGCATCAGCTCGGCGCGCTCTGCCGGGTTTACCGCGTGCTGCAAGCGGTCCTGCAATACCTCAAAGGCGTTCTCCATGCTGTCAAACGAGCGCCGGAACCGCCCGCGCAATCCCCCGCGCAAGGCCAGCAGTGCTGTATCCTCGTTCCTTCTGTCCATGGAAAACGCCTTCTTTCCTAATTTATACAGTCGGTTCCAGTCGGCGGCGCAGCTCCTTGAGCAGCCCCTCAAACAGCTGCCCGTTGGAGAGCACGCCGTTTTCCGGGCGGCCGCAGCGCAGGCAAAGCCCGCGGTACGGCTCCGCACCGCGCTTGGACATACCCGCCGACATCCGGTTCAGCGCCGAGGTCACAGTGCCGATCTCGATGTTCTCCTCCGACGCGACATACTGCTGCAAATCGCCGATCTTCTGCGGGCGCTCCGCATACAGCGCGTAGAGCAGCATCCGCTCGGCATAGCGGTAGCCGTTCAGTGTGGACCGTGCGCCGAAGTCATCCAGCACATCCTCACAGCAGCGGCGCAGGTGGTAGAGCCGATGCTCGTCGTCTGTTGTGCCCATGCGGTAGATCTCATCGAAAAGATTCTTCATCCCGTAGGGGCGCAGCATGATCCGGTACTGGGCAAACAGGCCCAGCGCCTTGCGCGCAGCGGTTTCCTCCGGCACGGGCACCAGCACAAGGACCGCCGGCTCCGGGTCCGGCTGCATCGTGCTGATCTCCTGCAAGACCTGCGTCACGGACGGCTTGGTCAGCAGGGCGTCGAGCACAAGCACCTGCGGGCGAAGGCCGCCGTGCAGCAGCTCCAGTACCTCCTGCCCCGTCGATGCAATGGCCGCGGCGCGAACCTCGTCCCCATGGGTCCGGGCGAACAGCCGCATGGAATCGCGATCCATGCGGGAGCTGAATGCAAACAGTGCCACCACGGCGGAGGTCCGGGGCAGCCTGAGCGCCTCTCTCTGCTTTTGTCCGGCTGTTTCCGAACGGTCATGCAGCAACACCGCCATGTCAGCCCACCTTCGATCCACAGAGGTCATGCAGTACCGCGGAGGTATGCGCAGGCTCCACGGCGTTTTCGTACAGGAAACGGGTCAGCATCCCCGCGCGCTCCTCCTCTATCTCACACAGCATACACGCTGCCGCCCGTGCCCCGTCGCGCCGGACAGTGATGACAAACGCATCCGCCTCCTGTGTCAGCGTATAGGTCACGGTTCCGGCGCATTGCAGGTCATCCAGCGCAGAAAGCTCCCGCCGGTAGCTTGCAATCAGCTTGCCTTCCATAAGGTTTCCTCCCCACATAGGTTGAATTCTTGTACCTTTAATGAGAATACTATAATTCAACCCACGCGCAGGATTCAATCCACATTGCCTATACGTTTTTATACGGGCACTGCAAGATTTGTACCATTATAGCACTATATAAAGAGAAGCGCAAGATGCAGGCGGAATTGCACCTGTTACAATATAAATTCGTATGTTACAGGATATGTCCGGCGCTTGCAAACAAAATCTGCATTACCCCCTTGACTTTTTGGCAGAAAAGAGGTACACTTATCAAGTCGAAATGACATGGGCCTGTAGCTCAGTTGGGAGAGCGTTCGGTTCGCATCCGAGAGGTCAAGGGTTCGAATCCCTCCAGGTCCACCATATTGTGCAAATCCGAACTCAATCTTCTTCGTGAAGCATTGTTTCGGGTTTGTTTTTGTTTTAGAGGGTGCGGATCCGTCCGCATCCTCTTTTTTCGGTGTATCCGGTATAGCCTGGCGCGGCGCGGCTGTACCTCTCTGATGCTTGCTTTTTAACAGGCAGTATTGACATTCGCTGTGCAAATGGTTATAATTAGAACTGTTCTATTTGAGCCTTGCAAGGGAGTGATGCAGTTGCTGCCCATATTGAGCTACGTACAGCACTACAAAAAGTACCATGCAGCGCGGTTTGAGGCTGCTTCCGTACAGTACGGGCTGAACCAGCTGGAAATTGACATCCTGCTGTTTCTGCACAACAATCCAGACTGCCGCACGGCCAGCGACATCTGCCGCTACCGCGGTCTGGCAAAATCCAATGTATCGGCGGCGGTGGAGCGGCTGCGCGCACGCGGCGTGCTGACGGTCTCCCCTGCGCCGGACAACCGCCGCCAGCGGCTGCTGGGCTTTGCGCCCGATGCCCTGCCGATGGTCGCGGTACTGGCGGACATCCAGCGTTGCAGCTTGGAGCCGCTGTTTGCGGGCTTTACGGCGCAGGAGCAGCAGACGCTGCAGGACTATCTGCGCCGCATGGATGCAAATCTCCTGCGGGAGCTGAACAAGGAGTAAGAATATGACCTATCTGGTAGCATTCATCGTCTGCTTTATTGCGGGCATCGGCGCGGGACTGGGCACAGGCTTTGCGGGTATGAGCGCCGCGGCGGTCATCAGCCCGATGCTCATTACTTTTTTGGGGATGGACCCCTACATGGCCGTAGGCATTGCGCTGGCCAGCGACGTGCTGGCGAGTGCGATCTCTGCCTTCACCTACGGCAAAAGCGGCAACCTGGACATTAAAAACGGCGCGGTCATGATGGCGTCGGTGCTCTGCTTCACGCTGGTTGGCAGCTATGTGGCCAGCCTCGTGCCCGGCACAACGATGGGCGGTTTCTCAACGTTCATGACGCTGCTGCTGGGCGTCAAGTTCATCGTGCGGCCCGTCATGACGACCAAGAGCGCGATGAACGCCGTCAGCGTACAGAAGCGGTTCGCGCAGTCGCTGCTCTGCGGCGCGGGCGTGGGCTTTATCTGCGGGTTCATCGGCGCGGGCGGCGGCATGATGATGCTGCTGCTTTTGACCTCCGTGCTGGGCTATGAACTGAAAACTGCCGTCGGAACGAGTGTTTTCATCATGGCGTTCACGGCCTTCACCGGTTCTGTCAGCCATTTTGCGATTGGCGGTGTACCGGATCTGTTCTGCCTGATCTGCTGTGTGCTGAGCACGCTGCTCTGGGCGCGCATTGCCGCCAAGTTCGCGAACAAGGCCGAGCCCGCCACGCTGAACCGCGCGACAGGCGTCGTGCTGGTCGTGCTGGGCGCGGCGATCCTGGCGGTGAATTATTTGTAATTTCTAAGGCTTCCCCCGAGGGGGAAGCCACGCAACCAACAAACAACAAAGCCGAGCAGTTTTTACGCTGCTCGGCTATTCTTATGCCTTCTTAGCCTCCCCTTCCGGGAAGACGACGAACAAGCCACCCTCGCGCACCCACTTGGCTGCGGCAGGATGCTTTTCCGCAAAGGTATTCCAAAGCTGCATGACAGCCCTTCCTGTCAGCTGTTGCGCAGGCGGCTTTCCAGCTGCGCGTTGAGGATGATGTTTTTAACGGCCTCGACGATAACCTTCAGCAGACCGATGACCCAGAAGCCCTTTGCCTCCAGCACGATGCCGTCCACCATGCCCATGCTGATGGCACCGTTGGTCATCTTGGCCAGCGCGCGCAGCGGCATGTTGTACTGGAACATCACGTTCAGGTTCGGCTTGCCGCGCTTGTAGCTGGCGTTCAGCAGCATCGTGAGCACAGCCCAGACCAGCCAGCACAGCGGGCTGCGGCTGTGGTTCAGCTCACCCAGGGTCATGTTGCGGTCAATTTTGACGGTATCCGCCGGGATGGGGCGGCCCAGCAGAATCTCCCACTCGGCATCGGGCACGCGCTGCACCTTGCCGCTGGTGTAGTGCGGCAGCGCCTTGCCCGCGTATGGGTTCGGTGCGCTCGTACCGTTCACCTTGACGGCGTCATAGCCGGTGCCGTGCTCGTTGCTCTCGGCATCCCAGTGGCCCTCTGCGTCGGCGGTCTCGTACCACTTGTAGCCGATGTAGATTCCCTCGGCGTAATCGACATAGGAAACCTGCTCATAGGTGTAGGGTGTGTCAAGGTTTCCGTTCGTCGTGCCGTCTGCCGGGTAGAGGCCGTCGGCGGCGCTGTACTTACCGACACCCTCCATACCGGCGTTCGCATAGCTGGCGGCGGTGGTCAGGTCATAAGCCCAGGTATCGGCGGTACGCCCGCTGGGTTCGCGGTCACCCCACAGCACTTCGGGCACGGCAGTCGCGCCCTCGGAGCCGGACAGACCGGCAATCAGGCAGGCATCAATGCCGGGGATCGTCTCGTTCTGGCCCAGCTCCATGACGTTGGTGGAGTTGATGAGCACAACCACATGGGCGTAATTTGCGCCGACGTAGTTCAGCAGATTCTCTTCCTCGGTGGTCAGCTCCAGCATCGTGCGGGTGTCGTCAATAACGATGTCGCCGCCCTTCTCGGTGCGCTTGTACTGCTGCTTGGTAGCGTCGTTGCTCTCGCCCGCCAGACGCCCGATCACGACAACAGCCGTATCGGAGAAGCTCTTGGCGTTGTCCAGCATCGACTGTGTATAGTAGGTCTGGTTGTTGATGTCAGGCTCATACAGGCGGCCGGACTGCTCGGGCCAGGCGCTCAGGGTGCGGGTGTACTCGCGGCCATCCTGGAAATCCTTGTACATGTCGGTCAGCTCTGTGTTGTACGCAACGCCGTAGGCAGTCAGCGCGGCCAGCAAATCAGTGTTGACACCGGACACGCCGCCGGAGCCGGAACCGCCGCCCAGCCAGGCAGTGGAGGCCCAGCCAAAGACGTTGATCTTCTTGTTGTCAGCAGCCAACGGCAGGGTGTTGTCGTTGTTCCGGACAAGGACAGTTCCCTCGGCCTCGACATCAGCGGCCAGCGCTTCCGCCTTGACCTTGGTGTCGGCAATTTCAGCGTCGGAATAGTGACCCCTGGGTGCGCCGATGGCGCCTTCTTTGTGCAAATTGCGGCATAGCAAAAAAGCCTTCCCCTGTGGGGGAAGGTTGACGCCGCTACAGGGGTGAGCATGGCAGCCGCCGCAAGGCTCCCGGGTCGATGACGAGCATCGCTTCCTAACTACTTCTGCGGCAGCAAAATCCGCACCGTGAACCACTCATTCTCCCAGTGCAGGGTCAGCGTGCCGCCGTGGGCCTCGGCGGCAGCGCGGACGCTCTTCAAATCGTAGCCGCCGTGACTGCTGCGGGCGGGCAGGCCGTCGGGGCCAAGCTCCACGGGGTCAGCGCAGTAGTTCTCAAACCGCAGCATCACAAAGCCGTTCTGCGCGTAGATGGCGGCCCGGATCAGCCGCTTCTCAGGGTCCGGCTCAGTCAGCACACTCTCGGTGGCGTTGTCCAGCACCGTGCCCACAATCGTGCAGATCTCCCCTGTCGTCAGAAAGTGCAGCAGCGTACCGTCCGCCACACAGGTCAGATTGATGCCGTGCTGCTGGCAGTAGAGCGTTTTCGCCGTCAGCAGCGTGTCCAGCACAGGGTTGCCGGTCTTGTTCTCGGCCTCGTACTGACGGATGCCGCTCTCCATTTCGGCCAGCGCGGCGTCCTGCTTGGCCTGGTCGCGCTCGGCACGGATGGCCGCGATCTGCATTTTCAGCTCATGATAGCGACGGTTGATAAGGCGGATGTTTTCCTTGCTCTGCCTGTACTGCTCATACTGGCGGCGCAGGACATTGTCCATGGCCGTCAGCTCGCTGTGCAGTGCGGCCTCGCGCAGCTGCTCGTGCTGGACCGTCAGGATCAGCACGCCCGCCATATCCACCAGCGTGCGGATGTAGAAAATGCTCATCACGCTCATCGTGACACCGTTGTCGGAGATAAAGCTCAGATTGCTGACCGCAAACGCCGTGACCGCCATGACGACAGCCATCAGCGTCGCCGCTGCGGTAATGGTCAGCCGCGTGGGCGCAGCGTGGCGGCGCTCAAACCAATACAAAAAGCCGTAGATCGCTGTGTAGACCGCCGCCAGCAGCAGTACCGAAAGCGGTGCTGTAGCCCGCTGCTGCGGCCAGAGTACGCAGTGGAGCTGCCACTCCACGCTGGCGGCCAACTCCGCCAAAATGAACGCGCGGGCGCAGCTGTAACCGGCTTCCAGTAAATTCATCTCCCGCGTGCCCCACAGATACAGGTACAGCCACGCGATGGCCGCGACCATGCAGGGCAGCCACCACGCCAGCGGCACACTGCCGGTAAGCTGCAAAAACACGCCCAGCACCGCGGCCCACCCCGCCGTGGCAGCATAGGTCACAGGCTTTGCAGCGCGGGGCGGCGCGGCCTGCGCGTAGACCAGCACGGCAAGAACCTCTGCCAGCGCCGTGTACAGCCGCGGGATGTCCGGCAGCGTCATCATGCGCCCTCACCCCCGATGTAGTCCGCCAGCGCGGCCAGAAACGCCCTGCGCTTGGGGCGGCTGATCTGCAGCTCATGCGGGCCGACCTGCACCGTGTTCTGCTGCACGCCCGACACCTGCGCGAGATTCACAAGATAGCCGCTGTTACGCCGCGCAAACAGACGGCCCGCCAGTTTTTCCTCCAGCGCCTTCAGCGCGCCGGGTGCGGAGAAGTCGCCGTCCTCGGTGTAAAAATGGACGCGGTGGCCCTCACTCTCGATATAATAAATCGTAACAGCGTCCAATCGGCGCATGCCGCCGTCCACCGGCACAGCCAGATAATGCCTCGTCCGCTTGGCCAGCTGGTTCACAGCCTTTTGCAGCTGCTGCGAGAACGCAAAGTACGGCACAGGCTTGAGTACGTAATCCAACGCACCGACGGCGTACCCCTTGATGGCATACTGCGCCATGTTCGTAATAAAAATCAGCAGCACATCGCTGTCCAGCTCGCGGATACGGCGGGCAGTCTCCATGCCGTCCAGATGCTGCATCTCTACATCAAGAAAAATTATGTCGTAGACCGGGCGGTAGTCCTCAAGGATTTCGACGCCGTCGGTGAACATTGTCACCTCAAACTGGGTGCCATACTGCCGCGTGTAGCGCTGCACATACCCCGCCAGCTGCTCCCGGACGGCGGCATCATCCTCTACGATTGCAATGCGGGTCATCCGCAGTGCCTCCCCTTCTGTTTTTTTCTTTAGTATAGCATATTGCCGCGGTGCATGGCAACAAGAATGGCCCTCCCGAGCCGTTTGCGGCTGTTTTTGCATCCCCGGGAGGATGGATGAATTTCTCCCCTACTCCCCTACAAAACAAAAAGAGCCGCTGACTTGGTCAGAAGTCAGCGGCAAATGAAAGCACTCACACAAAGCGGCAATCATTATGAAAATAGCCTTACGTTTCCGTAAGGCTATTTTTGGTGCAAAGTTTGCCAACAAAGCCGAACCCGCCACCCTGAACCGTGCCACCGGCGTGGTGCTGGTGATGCTGGGCGTTGCCATTCTGGCCGTCAATTATTTATAAGCACCGTAAAAGGGGCCGCAGCCAAAATTGGCTGCGGCCCCTTATTTTGTCAGGCGGTTACGCCTGTTTTGCCTCCCCTTCCGGGAAGATGATTTTGTTGACGAAGAAGAATATCACCATCGAGATACCGCCGTTCAACACAGTAGTGCCGATGTTGTAGATGAAGTCCGGCACCAGCAGGCCTGCCACCGCCACCCAGATGCAGTTGATGGAGTTGACGATGCAGGTGATGATGCAGAACGCCACCACATACCAGGCAATCTGCTTGGCCAGATTGCCCTTGCTGCGGAACACGAAACTGCGCTGAATCGGAAAGTTGATGCACTCGCCGATGACCATTGCCACCATATAGGCACAAAAGTACGGCAGACCGCCGTGGGCGGAGTCATACCCCAGAATGTTCCACTGGAAGGTCTCGCCGAAAAGCGTCACCGGGATGCCCGGCCAGCCGAAGTCCACCACCGGCAGGCCGCTGAACGCGGCAGGCAGGAACTGCAGCAGCAGATACTTGAATACGGTAATCAGGTTGGATACGATGACGAACAAACCGCCCTCGCGCACCCACTTGGCAGCGGCCGGGTGCTTGGCCGCAAAGCTATTCCAAAACTGCATGGTCTGCTCCTATTCAGCTGTTGCGCAGCCGGCCTTCCAGCTGCACGTTGAGAATCACGTTCTTGACCGCTTCCACAATGACACGGCACAGGCCGATAATCCAGAAGCCCTTGGCCTCCATCACGATGCCGTCCACCATGCCCATGCTGATGGCGCCGTTGGTCATCTTGGCCAGAGCGCGCAGCGGCATATTGTACTGGAACATCACGTTCAGGTCCGGCTTGCCTCTCTTGTAGCTGGCCGTCAGCAGGGTGTGCAGTACCAGCCAGACCAGCCAGCAAATGGGGCTGCGGCTGTGGTTAAGCTCACCCAGCGTCATATTGCGGTCGATGCGGACCTTGTCCTCCGGGATGAGGCAGCCCATCAGGGTCTCCCACTCGGCATCGGGTACGCTCTGCACCTTGCCGCTTTCGTAGTGGGGCAGGCTCTTGCCCGCGTAGGGGTTGGGGGCCTCGGTGCCGGCCACCTCCACAACAGCCGTCAGGCGGATGTCAGCGGAGGAAGCGCCCACGCGGATTTCGTAGCTGCCGCCCTCAACTTCCCAGCTGTCGGTCTTGGTGTTCCAGTAGCGGAACGCCTTGTCGTCCAGCGTCAGGGTCACGGTCTTGCTCTCCCCTGCAGCCAGCTGCACCTTGGCAAAGGCCTTCAGCTCCTGCGCGGGGCGGAACACCTTCGCGTCCGGCTTGGCAATGTACAGCTGCACAATCTCGGCGCCGGCACGGTTGCCGGTGTTCTTTACGGTCAGGGTCACGCTGTGGGCGTCTGCCTTCAGGTCAGAGTAGGCAAAGTTCGTGTAGCTCAGGCCGTAGCCGAAGGGGAACGCCACCGGCACGCCCGCGGTCTGGTAGTAGCGGTAGCCCACGTACAGCCCCTCACGGTACTGCACGGTGCGGCCCTTGCCCGCAAAGTTGTCCTTGGCGGGGGTGTGCTCATAGGCGTTGGCCCAGGTTTCCGCCAGCTTGCCGCTGGGGTTGACCTTGCCGGTCAGCACATCGACCATAGCGCCTGCACCGGCCTGACCGCCCAGTGCGCCGTAAACCAGCGCCTTGCAGTGGGTCAGCCACGGCGTTTCCAGCGATGCACCCGCGCTGAGCACGACCACGGTGTTGGGGTTTGCCTGCTGTACAGCCTGCAGAAGCTCAATCTGGTTGTCCGCCAGCTTCATATCGGCGCGGTCCAGACCCTCGCTCTCCTTGATTTCATCAAGGCCCAGGCAGAGCAGAACCACGTCCGCCTTGGCAGCCAGCTCGGCGGCCTCAGCCTTCTTGGCGGCATCGGGCTTGCCCTGCCGGTCAAAGCCGGTGGCAAAGCCAACGCTGTTCAAGCCGCTTTCCTTGAGACATTCGAGGAAGGTGTCCACCTTGATGGAGTTGACCGCGCTGGAGCCTGCGCCCTGATAGCGGGGTGTCTCGGCAAAGTCACCGATAACGGCCACGCGGGCACCGGCGGCCAGCGGCAGCAGGCCTTCCTCGTTCTTGAGCAGGACGGTGCTCTCTGCGGCAGCGCGGCGGGCCAGCGCATGGTGGGCGTCGGCGTCAAACTCACGGCTGTGATTTTCCACAGCGGCGTGGGTGTCAAAAACCAACGTCAGCAGCTCATCCAGACGGGCGTCAACGTCCGCCTCGGTGATTTTGCCGGTCTCCACGGCCTTCAGCAGCTCGCGGACGGCATCCCCGCCGGGGGCGGGCATTTCCAGCGTAGAGCCGTTCTTTACGCCCAGCGCATGGTCATTGCTGCCGCCCCAGTCGGTGACAACCGCGCCGTCGAAGCCCCAGTCCCTGCGCAGGATATCCTGCAGCAGATGGGCGTTCTCGTTGGCGTAGGTGCCGTTGATGAGGTTGTAGCTGGACATAATGGTTTTGGGATGTGCCTCTTTGACAACAATCTCAAAGCCGGTCAGGTACAGCTCGCGCAGGCTGCGCTCGTCCACCACGGAGTCGGACGCCATACGGCGCAGCTCCTGGCTGTTGACGGCGAAATGCTTGGGACAGGCGGAGATACCCTCGGACTGGATGCCGCGCACATAGCCTGCGGCCATCTTGCCGGAGAGGTAGGGGTCCTCGGAGAAATACTCAAAGTTGCGGCCGCAAAGCGGGCTGCGCTTGGTGTTTAGGCCGGGGCCCAGCAGGACGGAGACCTCCTGTGCGGCGGCCTCCTCCCCCATTGCCTGACCGACCTGCTCGCCGAGGGCAGGGTCCCAGCTGCAGGCCACGGTGGCTGCTGTGGGGAAACAGGTTGCGGGTACGCTGGGGTTCAGCCCCAGATGGTCCGCAGCCCCGGCCTGCTTGCGCACACCGTTGGGGCCGTCGGACAGGGTGATGGAAGGAATACCCGCCCTTTTATACCCCCGGGTGGTAAAGACCGTCTCGCCGGAGAGCAGTGCGCATTTTTGTTCAAGGTTCAGTTGTTGGATGATTTCTGCGTTTTTCAAGGGTAGGCACTCCTTTTTTATTAGGCAATACCGCGCAATTTCAAGTCACGGTCATGCACTTGCATTGTGCGGTATTGCGGGGGTTATTTTTATGCGTTCTTGTTTTCGGCTCTGGCGGCCTTGGCGGCCTTGTACAGCTTGACATCGCGCACAATGCCGCGGATCGCCAGTGCAAACAGTGCCACGGCAACAAGGTCGATCAGCGCGACAAGGTGACGCCAGCCGAGCACAGCGGGCTTAAAGTCGTGGCGCAGCGCGGCGGTATCGCCAATGCTCTCGGCATAGTCGCGGTTGGTCACACGGACGTGCAGATACATATACAGTGTCTGCTTTGCAGCGCGGCGCAGGGCCTGCAGATAGCTGTTGGAGCCGGTCTCAAAGGCCATCTTGCCGCCGATGAAGCCAGCCATCCACAAGCTGCCGCCTGCGCGCAGGGCTTGGTCGCCGTTCATATAGCTGTGATGGTCGCAGTAGTCGGTAATCACAGCGCCGTCAAAGCCCCACTCGTCACGCAGGATGCCGGTCAGCAGCGCCTCGCTGCCGCCAGCCCAAACAGCGCCGATACGGTTGTAGCTGCTCATCAGGCCGACAGCGTCATAGTCCTCGACCAGCATCTGGAAGGGACGCAGATAGATCTCACGCAGAGCCTGCTCGGTCATCCACGTGTAGACAGAATCACGGTAGATGCCGCTTTCACCGTCATTGCAGATAAAGTGCTTGACGTAGGTGTAGACACCAGCGTCATTGGCGCCATGCACGGTGTTGCCGCAGATGACGCCGGACAGCAGGCTGTCCTCGGAATAATACTCGTAGTTACGGCCGTTGAAGGGGCTGCGGTGCATATTGGTGGCAGGCGCATACCAGCCGGTATAGCCGTTTTGCAAAGCCTGCGTGCCGATGGTGCGGCCCTCCTCCTGGGCCAGTTCGCCGTTCCACGTCTGGGCCAGCGTGCTGGAGCTCGGGAAGCCGGTGCCGGCACCCATACCGGTGAAGCCGCCAATCTGGGAGGGGCCGTCAGCGTCCTTGCTCTTGATCTTGCCGACGCTCTTGAGCTCGGCCAGACCGCCGTAGGCGTTGATGTACATATTTTCCATCTCATCCACGGTCAGCTCATCGAGCAGCGCATCCCACTGCGGGTCATTGAAGTCAGCGCCCAGCTGGAAGCCGAGGTCGGTGGTCTTGCCGTTGTCCTCAATCTTCAGACCGTTCTTTGCGCCGGTGGTGATGGCCTCGTCGGCCTCATTGATGTAGCCGTTCGCCATATCGGCGGTGTAAAGGTTCAGTGCCTTGACGTTGTCGGTCATGGTACGGCTGGGAGTGTTGGCCTTGGGGAAGGTGCTTGCAAAATCAGCACGGGTCATATAAGCAATGTTCTGCTCGGAATCGCTGCCGTCCAGGCTGACGCCGTCAATGGCATCGCTGCCGGTGAACTTGTTGGAAACCGGGTTGCCGGTGACGGTGTCCTCGGCATACTGGACGTTGGCAGGCAGGTTGCAGGTAATGGTTGCGGCGGCGTCATCGTCCACATCGTGGGCATCGTGGCGCACGGTAAAGATGTAATCGCCTGCGTCCAGCTCATAGCCGGTAAAACCGTTGTGGTTGGCGTCATAGGCGTCATAGCTGGCCATATCGGAGACGGGAACGGTCAGGGTAACATCCTCGCTCTCGCCGGGCTGCAACTCCTTCGTCTTGGCGAACGCGCCCAGCTCCACGCTGGACTTTTCAATCTCGCCTGCAATATAGGGTGCGGTGTAGTAGAGCTGCACAACATCCTTGCCGGCGCGGTCGCCGGTGTTGGTGACGGTGACCTTCACGGTCACATCGCCGTCCTTCGTCAGGGTGGCACCGTTGGCGGAGGCATCGGTCACCTTCCAATCAAAGCTGGTGTAGCTCAGGCCGTAGCCGAAGGGATACTGCACAACGGCGTCATAGCCGGTGCCGTGCTCGTTGGAAACGCCGTCCCAGTAGCCCTCGGCGTCAGCGGTCTCGTACCATTTGTAGCCGATGTAAATGCCCTCGGCGTAATCTACATAGGAGACCTGCTCATAGGCATCGTAGGTATCGAGGTTGCCGCTGACGGTGCCGTCCGCCGGGTACAGACCCTCGGCATCGGCGTAAGCGCCCACGCCCTCCATACCGGCGTTGGCATAACTGGCGGCTGTGGTCAGATCATACGCCCAGGTGTCAGCGGTGCGACCGCTGGGTTCTTTGTCGCCCCACAGCACGGCGGGGATGGCGGTTGCGCCCTCGGAGCCGGACAAACCGGCAATCAGGCAGGCATCCACGCCGGGGATGGTCTCAATCTGGCCCAGCTCCATAACGTTGGTGGAGTTGATGAGCACTACCACATGGGCGTAGTTGGCACCGACGTAGGTCAGCAGATTTTCTTCCTCGGTGGTCAGCTCCAGCATCGTGCGGGTGTCGTCCACCACAATGTCGCCGCCTTTTTCAGTGCGCTTGTACTGCTGCTTGGTGGCGTCGTTGCTCTCGCCTGCCAGACGGCCAATCACGACGATGGCCGTATCGGAGAAGTTCTTGGCGTTGTCGAGCATCGACTGGGTGTAGTAGGTGGTGTTGCTGATGTCAGGCTCGTACAGGCGGCCGGATTGCTCGGGACGGCTCCTCAGCGTTTTGGCGTATTCACGCCCGGGCTGGAAGTCCTTGTACATATCGGTCAGCTCGGTGTTGTACTCAATGCCGTAAGCGGTCAGGGCGGCCAGCAGATCGGTGTTGACGGCGTTCACGCCGCCGGAGCCGGAGCCGCCGCCCAGCCAGGCGGTGGAGGCCCAGCCGAACACGTTGACCTTTTTGGTGTCGGCGCTCAAGGGCAGCGTGTTGTCGTTATTCTGCACCAGAACCGTGCCCTCGGCCTCCACATCGGCGGCGAGGGCCTCGGCCTTTACTTTGGTGTCTGCAATTTCTGCGTCAGAATAGTGACCGCTTGGCGCGCCGAAAAAGCTGTCAATCACGGTTGCCAATGTGGACAGGAAATAGGTGCCTACCAGAACTGCGACCAACAGAATCACAGACAGCACCAGCCCAATCCCATGCAATATGGGATGCGGCTTGCGAACCTTAGGTTGCTTTGTCATTTGCTTCTTTCTCCGCTTACTTGCTTTTTCCTCTCATAACACTTACAAGCCGGTACCATGCTTTTGTGTTGATTCTATTGTAGCAGAGAAATGCGCCAATGACTCATTTTTTGCATAATCTGTTGTTTTTGAAGCATAACTTGCAAAAAAGCCAAAATGCGCAGGCGTTTTCCTGCGCATTTTGGCTAAGTTTTATAGGTTTGTATTGTGCAAGTTGCTGTTTTTACGCTTTGTTGGCCTTGGCAGCAGCCTTGGCTTCCAGTTTTGCCAGCTTGCGCTTGCTCGGCTTCCAGACGCGGAAGATGCGGTAGGCAAAGAACACCAGCAGCAGCGTGCAGAGGACATTGACCACCGTGCGCACAACCGTGACAATCTGCGGGCCGTCCTTGTAGACGCTGCCCGGCATAGCGTGGTTCATTGCCTTGGTGTTGGCCGTGGTGTACAGCACATGGTGCAGTGCCTCACGGGCGTAATGGTAGGTTTCCGGGTCGTTGGCGTCGTAATTATCCCAGCGGGCCGCGGACGTATCATAGGTCAGCTTCATATCGGCGCCTGCCTCAATCATCTGCTGGCCGAGCATAAATACGCCCGTGTTCGCGTTATCGGTGATGACTGCGCCGTTGAAGCCCCACTCGGTGCGCAGGATGCCGGTAATCAGCGCATAGCTGCCGCCGGTCCAGGTTGCACCGATGCGGTTGAAGGCCGTCATAACGCCCATAGCTGCAGGAATCGTGGTTTCTGCGTTCTGATAGCTGCCGTCCGCCTGCTTCTCGACATAGTTCAGCGTGATATCGTCCAGCTTCATGCACATCTCGAAGGGCTTCAGGTAAATTTCGCGGGCAGACTGCTCATTCAGCCAGGTTGCTGCACCGTACTGGCCTTCACGGTCGCCGCGGTGGTTTTCCTGGTCATTGAAGGCGAAATGCTTGATGTAGGCATACAGCCCCTTGGTGGCAGCACCATATACCTCCTTGGAGGCTACCGTGCCGGACAGGAACGGATCTTCGGAATAATACTCGCCGTTACGGCCGCTGAACGGCGTGCGGTGAATGTTCATAGAGGGCGCATACCAGCCGTCGCAGCCGCCGATAACCGCCTCATTGCCAATCATCGTGCCGTATTCCAGTGCCAGGTCCTGGTTCCAGGTCTGTGCCAGCGTCATCATATTGGGGAACATAGCGCCGGTACCGCCGTAAATCAGGCCGCTGGCAGTATCTGCATCAATCACAAAGGGCTTGCCGACGCTGTCGATGGCCGGCACGCCGTAGCCGGAGCAGGTAATGATGTTATAGTAGTCCTCTGCCGTCAGCTGGTCGAGCAGGTCATTCCACATCGGGTCGTCATAGCTCTTGCCGCGCAGGTCAATCAGGCTCAGACCATTCTTGGCACCGTAGGTAATGGTATCGCTGTAGGTGTCCCCTACCGTCGGGTTGCCGGAATCTGCAGAATCCAGCTGCGCCACCAGCGCAGCATCCGCAGTCTTTTTGTACTGATAGGAAGCCGGGTTGCCGTCTGCATCGGTGCCGTTGATTTCGTTGCCCCAGGTGCTGATGACGTCACTGGGCTCGCCGTCCGGCTTGGGGAAGGTCCCGGTCCAGTCGCTGCGGGTCAGGTAAACAGCATCGCCCTTGGCAGCGTCCAACTGGTTGGTGATGGCCGCGCCCGTGCGGCTGTCCGTTGCGTAGGTCGTGGTATCGGTCTCGGTATTGGCGGGGGTGTACACAGCCGTGAAGGCGGCATCGCCGTCCGCTGTCATGCCATCGGCTGCGGTCTTGCCCTTGGCAGCCAGCACATTGTTGACAGCCTCATGGGCGTCCTTGGCTGCGGTGATGTAGTAATCCCCTGCATCCAGAATGTACGTCTTTGCGCCGTTGGCGTCATACGCCTTGAGCTGATCCTTGGTGAACGTGACGCTCACGGTCTCACTGGCGCCGGGGGCAAGCTCTGCGGTTTTGCCGTAGCCAACCAGCTCCACGGCGGGCTTCTCCACGCCGTTTGTCTTGTCATAGTCGGTGTAGGGGCTCTGCACATACACCTCCACAACGTCCTTGCCGGAAACGTCGCCGGTGTTCGTCACCGTAACCTGTGCGGTGCAGGTATCGCCGCTCCAATCAGCCTTGAAGTCACTCCAGTCAAAGCTGGTGTAGCTCAGGCCGTAGCCGAAGGGATAGATGACCTCCTTGGCATAGTCGTAATCGCCCGCGTTGCCCTGGCCGAGAACGGTGTCCTCGTAGCGGGTTTCATAGTAGCGATAGCCGACGTAGATGCCTTCCTCGTAGGTGACATAGTTGTACTTGGTGATATTGCCGTTCTCATCATAGTAGGCATAGTCGCCAAAGTTCTGTGCGGCCGGGGATGCGGAGGCATCGGCGGCAAAGGTGTCCACCGTGCGGCCGCTGGGGCTGACCTTGCCGGTCAGAATGTCTGCCATGCTGGCACCAATCGTGGGGGCATACAGTACAGACTTGATGTTGGGATAGTCTGCCAGCCAGTCCAGCTCCAGCGCTGCGTTAGAGTTGATAATCAGCACGGTATTATCATAGTTGTCGTTCAGGTATTGCAGGATTTCACGCTCGGTGGTGTCCGGCTCCAGATAGCTGCGAACCTTATCCTCCTGCGTGTCTGCGTGGTTGTACATGGAGCGCGGCATATCGCGGCCCTCGCCTGCCACACGCTTCAGCACATAGACCGGAGTCGTGCCCTGCACGCTGTCCAGCAGGCCGCTCTCGCCCTGCAGAACGGACAGCGGGCACTCATTGATGCGGAAGTCCTCGGCATCGCCGAAGCTGATGGAGCCGCTGGCCAGACCGTAGCCTGCACCGGCACCCGCGCTGTAGAAGTTCCATAGTGTCTCATTCACATTCAACCCGTGGGAGGCAAGTGCCGTGTTCAGCGGAGTGCCGCCGCCCATCAAACCGGCACCTGCATTCTGGTTGCTGTTGGCAGAGAACAGGCTGACGGTCGTACCCTCTGCCAGGGGCAGGCCGCCGTCATTTTTCAGCAGGACAACGCCCTCGCTGTTGATGCGGTCGGTCAGGTCGGCTTCCGCAGCGCCGATATTGTCTGCCGTGTAATCAGACGTGTTGTAGTCAAGGTTCAGACCATCCGTCTGCACCTTGCTGTTATCCCACGACTTCTTGTAGCCCAGCATGGCATTGACCATGCGGGCATACCCGGGCAGGATTACGTTGGCCGCAAACAGCAGAACCGCCATGACAACTGCCAGAACGCCCAGAATAGCGGTGTGCAGTACATGGCCCACGATTTGCAGCGGGGTCAGTTTTTTCTTTTGCATTTGCTTTTTCCTCCTTGCATTCTAAGGCACTGCGCAATCAGTGTCCATTCGTTGCACTCTTTATTATAATCATTTTTTCCGGAAAAGTTGCTTTTTTGCATAATCTGTTGTTTTTGAAGCATAACTTGCAAAAAAGCCAAAATGCGCAGGCGTTTTCCTGCGCATTTTGGCTAAGTTTTATAGGTTTGTATTGTGCAAGTTGCTGTTTTTACGCTTTGTTGGCCTTGGCAGCCTTCTTTGCGGCGCGCTTGGCCTTGCGCTCTGCCTTCTTGGCAAGATAGCGCTTGCTGGCCCACAGCGCGCGCACCGCCTTGAAGCCGAAGAACCACATCACCGCCACAAAGACCACCAACGCCACGTAGGTATACTGCCATGCCGGGATGATGTTCTTGACCGTGGTATCGGCATCCACGCCATTCATTGCGTTGGAGTTGGCCACCGCATACAGATAGCGGTGCACGGCCGTGCGGGCGTTCTGCATAACCGTTGCAGTCAGCTCGCTGTCATTGAGCGCCCACATATTGTAGGCCGTGTTCAGCCACACGTCATTGCCCGCAGCCAGACCCTCGCGGATGTCGCAGTAATCAAAGCTGTTGAAGGAGGTCTGGTCAGTAATGACAAAGCCCTTGTAGCCCCACTCACCGCGCAGGATGTTGGTCATAATACCTTCATGGCCGCCAATCCAGCGGCAGCCGATGCGGTTCATACCACTCATAATACCCACAGCGCCGCCGTCCACAACGCTCATCTCAAAGGGCTTCAGATACAGCTGGCGGGCGGCCTGTTCATTGACGAACATCGCACCGCCGATACGGTTGGTCTCCTGGTCATTGAAGGCGAAATGCTTGATGGTGACAATGCCGCCCTTGCTCTGGAAGGCGGCAGTCTCCGCTGCGCCGAACACGCCGGAAAGCAGCGGGTCCTCGGCATAATACTCAAAGTTACGGCCGCTGTTGGCTGCACGGTGGATGTTCATAGCCGGGGCATACCAGACCTGCACCCCGCTGGAGAGGCTGTCCTCGCCCACCAGCTTGCCGCGGCGGGACGCCAGCTCCACATTGTAGGTCGAAGCCAGCACCACCGCAGGCTCATACGCCATGCAGTGCAGATTGCCGCCCGCCAGGGTGCTGGAAATGCCTGCGGGGCCATCCTTATGTACCGTGCCGGGCGCGCCGATGCTCTCGACCGCCATCGTACCATAGCCTGCATGGCGAATCAGATTGTAGGTGTCCTTCTTGCTCATCTGGCTCAGCAGCGTTTCCCAGCGGGCATCGTCATAGTCCGCGCCAATCAGGTCGCACAGCTTCAAGTTGCCCGCCTCATCAAAGGCCGGCATTTCGGCGCTTTCATCCTCCGGGCGGGTAATTTCCAGCGCAGTCAGCACGGCTTCCGGGGCCTCCCAGCTGCCATTCTGGTAGGTGGTCGGCCAGGTGCCGGTCCAGTCGCTGCGGCTCAGATAGATAAAGTCAGCGTCGTAGGTCGTAATATCCGCATCCGCCATCTGTGCGGTGACGGCTGCATCGGTTTCTGCCGTTGCAAAGGCCTTGGTGTCGGTCTGCGCCTGATTGTAGAGCGCGGTCATCGCCGCATTGCCGTCCACCTCTGCGCCCTTGGCGGCCAGAATGTTCTTGGCAGCCTCGTGGGCGTTGGAGGCAGCCGTCAGGTAGTAGTCCCCTGCCTCCAGAATGTAGGTGCCCGCGCCGTAGGCGTCAAAGACCTTCAGGGCGCTCTTGTCCACATCAATCTTGACGGTCTGGCTTTCGCCGGGCTGCAGGATATCCGTCTTGGCAAAGCCGACCAGCTCCACCGCCGGTTTTTCAATGCGGTTGGTGCGGTCATACTCGGTATATGGGTTCTGCAGATACGCCTGCACAACCTCCTTGCCCGCAGCCTTTCCGGTGTTCGTGACGGTGACATTCAGCGCAAAGCCGTCCGCCGTTTCGGTCATCTTGTAATCCGACCAGCTGAAGTCCGTATAGCTCAGGCCGTAGCCGAAGGGGTACACCACCTGTGCATCGTAGTCAAAATCCCCCGCATTGCCTTGTGCCAGAACGGCATCCTCATAGCGGGTCTCATAGTAGCGGTAGCCGACATAGACGCCCTCGGCGTAGACAATATACTTGTTACCGGCAAACACATCGCTGTTTGTGATGGTGTAGTCGCCCAGATTCGCAGCGGCCGGGGCAGAGGATGCGTCAGCCGCCCAGGTGTCCACCAAGTGGCCGCTGGGGTTCACCGTGCCGTTCAGTGCTTCGCCGATGGCATAGGCACCCTCCTGCCCCAGTGCGCCCACCCAAAGCACAGCGTCAATGTCGTATCGGCTGAGCTCCGTCATATTGATGGGGTTGGTCACGTTCAGCAGCAGAATCACCTTATCAAAGCGTTCGGTTGCCATCTGAATCAGGTCGCGCTCCTCCTGCGTGAAGGAGAGGTACTCTGTCGGCAAATCCACGCTTTCACTGCCGCTGCGGCCAATCACCACGATTGCAGCATCATTGTACTGCGCCATGCTGTCAAATTCAGCCTGCGTGTAGGCGCTCTGCGGGGCCTCGTTGGCGGCAAAGCGGCCTTGCCCGGTAATGCTGGGTACTTCCTTTTTATAGGAGGCACCCGCGCCGGTGGTGTAGAAGTCCCACAGCACCGGGTTGACGGTAAAGCCTGCGGCCTCCATAGCCCGCCGCAGGTTGGGCGCAGTGGAGGTATCCACACTGCCCGCGCCTGCGCCGCCATAGACAAGGTCGGCTGCGCTTTCGCCCAGAAGGGTCACGCTTGCGCCCTTGGCCAGCGGCAGGGCATCTCCATTATTGCGCAGAAGAACCATACCCTCCTGCTCAATTTCGCGGCAGAGCTGGGCCGAGGCCTCCTGCACCGCCGCGGCGGAGGAATAGTCACTGGTGAAATACTGCGGATTGCTGCCGCCGCTTTTGGCGGTGGTCGGCATTGCTATGGCCATACTGACCATAGCCGAATAGTTGTTGGACAGCGGAATGGCAATCAGGCAGGCAGCCCCCAGCAGCGCAAAGATAAGCGCCAGCAGAACCGCCAATACCCGCCGCACAACGCAGAGGAACGTTTTCATACTTTTTTCTCCTTCTTTTTCGGCCTCGCCGAATTTTGCTTCTTTATAATAGCGTTTTTTTACAGAAAAAACACAAAAAATACATAAATTGTCGGTTTTGCTTCACAATCTGTCGATTCCGTCGGAGTATGTCAATTTTTATTGGTCATTTTGCCAGTTTTCCGCCTTGCCTGTTTGTGCAATCTGCGCCATCAAAAAAACTCCGGAACTATCTCCGGAGTTTTTTCACAGTTCATTCTTTTGCGGCAGCAGTACCCGCAGGGTGAACCACTCGTTCTCCCAGTGCAGGGTCACGGTGCCGCCGTGGGTCTCGGCGGCGACGCGGACGCTTTTCAGGTCATAGCCGCCGTGGCTGCTCTGGCGCGGCAGACCGTCCGGCCCCAGCTCCACCGGCTGGGCGCAGTAGTTTTCAAACCGCAGCATCACAAAGCCGTTCTGGGCGTAGACGGCCACGCGAATCAGCCGCTTTTCGGGGTCCTGCTCGGTCAGCACACTCTCGGTGGCATTGTCCAGCGCCGTGCCGACGATGGTGCATATCTCCCCAGTTGTCAAAAAATTCAGCAGCGTGCCGTCTGCCACGCAGGTCAGGTTGATGCCGTGCTGCTGGCAGTACATACTTTTGGCGGTAAGCAGGGTGTCCAGCACCGGGTTGCCGGTCTTGTTCTCGGCCTCATAGCGGTGGATGTCGCCTTCCATCTCGGCCAGTGCGGCGTCCTGCTTGACCTTGTCGCGCTCGGCACGAATGGCCGCAATCTGCATTTTCAGCTCCCGCGTAGCCAACAGGTACAGATAAATCCACACGATGGCCGCCGCCATGCAGGGTATCCACCAGAGCAGCGGTACATCGCCGGTCAGGTAGAGGAACGCCGCAGCAGTGCGCCGCAGCCCGCCGTAATGCCCCAGTACATCGGCTTTGCGGTGCGGGACGGCGCGGCTTGCGCGTAGAGCACCGCGCCCAGAATTTCCGCCAACGCGGTGTAAAGCCGCGGAATATCCGGCAGAATCATGCGCCGCCACCCCCGATATAATCCGCCAGCGCGGCCAGAAACGCCTTGCGCTTGGGGCGGCTGATCTGCAGCTCATGCGGGCCAACCTGCACCGTGTTCTGCTGCACGCCGGACACGTGCGCCAGATTGACCAGATAGCCGCTGTTGCAGCGGACGAAGGCGCTGTTTTCCAGCTTTTCCTCCCACGTTTTCAGGGTGCCGGGGGCGGAAAAATCTCCGTTTTCCGTATAGAAGTTGATGCGGTGGCCATCGCTCTCGATGTAGTAGACCTCGGCGGCGTCCACGCGGCGCATACCGCCGTCCACCGGCACGGCCAGATACTGCCGCGCCCGCCGGGTCAGCTGGCCAACGGCCTTTTGCAGCTGCTGCGAGAACGCAAAGTACGGCACCGGCTTGAGCACATAGTCCAGCGCCCCCACCGCGTATCCCTTGATGGCGTACTGCGCCATATTGGTAATGAAAATCAGCTGCACCTCGCTGTCCATAGCGCGGATACGGCGGGCCGTCTCCATACCGTCCAGCTGCGGCATCTCCACATCCAAAAAAATAATGTCATAGACAGGCCGGTATTCTTCCAGAATTTCCAGTCCATCGGTGAACATCGTCACCTCAAACAGCGTGCCATACTGCCGTGTGCAGCGCTGCACATAGCCTGCCAGCTGTTCGCGGACCGTTGCCTCGTCCTCGACGATTGCAACGCGGATCATGCCAGCTCTGCCTCACAGCGGTCAAGCACGGCGGCGATAACCTGATCCATATCGTAGTATTTGTACTCGCCCAGGCGGCCGCCGAAGATAACCTTCGGCTCGACCTCGGCCAGCTTCTTGTATTCAGCGTACAAGGCGCCGTTCTTGGCATCGTTGACCGGATAGTACGGCTCATCGCCGGGCTTCCACTCGGAGGAGTACTCGCGGCTGATGATGGTCTTGGGCAGGTCGTTGCCGTTCTCGTCCTTGCCGAACTCGAACCACTTGTGCTCGATGATACGGGTCCACGGCGTCTCGCGGTCGGTGTAGTTGACCGCAGCATTGCCCTGAAAGCTGGGCTTGTCGAGGAGCTCGTTCTCAAAGCGGACAGAGCGGTACTCCAGCGTGCCCAGCTTATAATCAAAGTAAGCGTCAATGGGGCCGGTATAGACCACCTTGTCAGCCAGTGCATCCAGTGCAGCCTTGTTTTCCAGATAGTCAGTGTTCAGGCGCACTTCAATGCCGTCCAGCAGGTTGGCAATCATCTTGGTGTAGCCGCCGATGGGGATGCCCTGATACAGCGCGTTGAAATAGTTGTTGTCAAAGGTCAGGCGCACAGGCAATCGCTTGATGATGAAGGCGGGCAGATCCTTGCAATCGCGGCCCCACTGCTTCTCGGTGTAGCCCTTGATGAGCTTCTCATAGATGTCGC
>OOBI01000244.1_pt1 | contig 60200 bp, 37 predicted proteins | sample 1671081 | NCBI WGS metagenome assembly OOBI01 (sample SAMN06348120, study PRJEB24527) | human gut metagenome | biome: human gut; feature: ankylosing spondylitis patient; material: feces | host: Homo sapiens | place: China | collected 2015-10 | reverse complement strand
GTCATCGGGCATTATCTGAACATAAAACACTATCAATAAGTTGGAGTCATTACCGAATTATATTGGTAAATAGCCACTGAGAAGAATGAGTACTCACGTTCAGGTTATACAGATAGCTAAACAATACCCTGCAATTTACAAAGTAATACTCATTGCGACTTCTTAATTTAAGAAAGCGCAAGGAACGTTTACCCTTGCGCTTATTATAATAAGTCAGGCGTCGACTTTATCCAGCGGCCATGAATCAAACAGATAGCCGTCAAAATAAATATCGTCAACGTTCGAGAATTCCAGCAGACGTTGCTTAACGTTTTCCAGATGCTGCCACATTGCCAGCTTCGCCGCTCGGGCATCTTTTTTGATTAACGCGGCGAGGATCTGTTTGTGATCGCCCAACCACTCTTTGCGATACAGGCTGTCATCCAGATGGCTGTGCAACTGGATCCACATCGGATTGTTTTCCCGCCACTGCCAGGACTGACGGAACAGCTCCACCAGCATGCTGTTATGCGTCGCTTCGGCAATGGCGAGATGGAATTGCATGTCACCACTTTCGCTGCTGCCCGGCGCGCTGGAAGCCAGTTCACGCTCTTCCAGTTGCAATGCCTGACGCATTTTGACGATATCTTCGCGGGTAGCCTGCAGGGCGGCAAATTCCGCGATGTTACTTTCCAGTAACTGACGCGCCTGTAACAGCTCAAAAGGACCGGCATCATTGCAGACGTTGGCATCCGGACCGTCTGTGTTCTGGCTGCCTGAGCTATCAAGAACATAGATACCGGCACCCCGACGCACTTCCACCAGCCCTTTGATCTCCAGCATGATCAGCGCTTCACGTACCACCGTCCGCGTGACATCAAGCATTTCTGCAATTTCACGCTCCGGCGGCAGCCGTTCGCCAGGGTTGTACGGCGTCTTTATGATCAGATCGCGGATCATCGCCCCGACTTCCTGGTAAGGTCTTTGCGCAGAGGTGGCAGATTTCATGGTGTTGTGTCCGTTAGGTGCGGTTAATCAAATTTTTGCCGGATGCGGCGTGAACGCCTTATCCGGCCTACAACGGGCAATTTTACGGCCCCCGTTAATCTCAAACTATACCATTAGCACTGGAAGTTGGCACGTACAGGTGGGCAAAAAAACGAAAACTGGTCAACCAAATATCAGTTTGATTGACCAGTAAGTCTGTAGGGTAATCAGTTAGTTACAGCGCAGCCACACACTCGCGCGCACCGCGTTCGCACAGCTGCTGATATGCCGCCGTCACCGCGCCAACAAAGTCGGCATTCTGCGGCAGATCATCGGCAAAAATACCGCTCAGGCCCAGCAGCGCTTTCACGCGGTCTGCGCCCTGATACTGCGCGTTGATCTTCTGGAACTCCGCCAGCATCGGGTCGACCACGTCAATGGCATTACCCTGCTCATCCACGCCCTGGGTGTAACGCATCCAGCCAGCCACGCCCAGCGCCAGGTGACGCCAGCTGCCGCCGTTTTGCAGGTGCAGACGCACCGGGTCCAGCAGACGCTGCGGTAACTTCTGGCTGCCGTCCATCGCAATCTGCCAGGTACGGTGACGCAGAGACGGGTTGCTGAAACGCTCGATCAGCAGCGTCGCATAGGCGTTCAGGTCTGTACCTTCCGGCATCGACAGCGTTGGCGCTTGTTCCTGCATCATCAGGGCAAAGGCCGCTTTGCGATAAGCCGGGTTAGTCATGGTGTCGGCAATGGTTTCATAGCCGCCGAGGTAACCGAGGTACGCCAGAAAAGAGTGGCTGCCGTTCAGCATACGCAGCTTCATCATTTCGAACGGCACAACGTCTGCAACGAACTGTGCGCCCACTTTATCCCAGTCCGGGCGACCATTAACGAAGTTATCTTCAATCACCCACTGACGGAACGGTTCGCAGGCAATGGCGCACGGGTCGTAAACACCCAGCTGGTCAGCAATTTCCTGTAAGGTTTCTGGCGTCGCCGCCGGAACGATGCGGTCAACCATGGTGCACGGGAAGGTGACATTTTCTTCAATCCATGCCGCCAGCTGCGGGTCACGCGCCTGAGCCAGCCCCAGTACCGCGACCTTCGCCACATGACCGTTTTCACGCACGTTATCGCAGGACATCACCGTAAACGCTTTCAACCCTTTTTCACGACGCAGACGCAAGGCTTCGACGATGTAACCAATCGCGGACTTCGGCGCAGTCGGGTTTTCCAGATCGTGCTTGATCAGTGGGTTATTGAGATCCAGTTGACCGCTTGCCGCATCAGCGCAGTAGCCTTTTTCCGTGACCGTTAGAGAGACAATCGCCGTTTGCGGACGCGCCATCGCGTTGAGAATACCTTCGCAGCCATCGATTTCCGGATGCAGCGCTTCTTTCATCGAACCGATAATTTTCAGCTCGGTGCTCTCTGCGCCTTTTTCCGCTACGGTGTACAGCAGTTGCTGTTTTTTCAGGTTTTCGATCAGCACGCGGTCGTTGCCTGGCATCAGGTTAACTTCGCAGATGCCCCAGTCGCTGTCGGTGCTTTCCAGCAGATGATGGGTATACAGCGCCTGGTGCGCGCGGTGAAACGCCCCGCAACCGAGATGCACAATGCGTGATTCCAGACGAGAATGATCCCATGACGGGCGGGCAACCGGCAGATTGCTGTCAACAATAGTAGTCATCGTAAACTCCAGAATCCGTCTTCAAAGAGTGACGGCAAGGAAGAAGGAACCGGCACGGCGCGCAGCCATGCCGGTGGATATTAACGGCTAAAGAAAGCGCGCTGGATCGCCAGTTCGACACCGCGAACTTCGGCCAGGCCTTTCAGACGACCAATTGCGGAGTAACCTGGGTTGGTTTTCTTCTTCAGGTCGTCCAGCATCTGATGACCGTGGTCCGGACGCATCGGGATCAGGTCTTCTTTGCCTTCCGCTTTACGACGGTGTTCTTCTTCAACAATCGCTTTCACCACTTCGTACATATCAACGTCACCGTTCAGGTGCGCCGCTTCGTGGAAGGTTTTCGGGTTATCTTCACGCATGGTGGAGCGCAGATGGGTGAAGTAAATACGCGGACCGAACTGCTTGATCATATCAACCAGATCGTTGTCAGCACGCACGCCGTAGGAACCGGTGCACATGGTAAAACCGTTTGCCATGCTGTTTACGGTATCAACCATCCACTGCATATCTTCAATGGTGGAAACAATGCGCGGCAGGCCGAGGATCGGGCGCGGCGGATCGTCCGGGTGAACAGCCATACGCACGCCGACTTCTTCAGCAACTGGAATAATCGCTTTCAGGAAGACGGCAAAGTTTTCGCGCAGCTTCGCTTTGTCGATATCTTTGTACAGCTCCAGGTGTTTACGGAACTGGTCGAGGGTGTAGCCTTCTTCCGCGCCCGGAAGACCAGCAATGATGTTACGGGTCAGACGCGCTTTGTCTTCGTCGCTCATAGTGGCGAAGCGAACAGCAGCCTGAGCAATTTCTTCTTCGGTGTAATCCGCTTCCGCGCCTGGACGTTTCAGGATATGCATTTCGAATGCAGCGAATTCGATCTGGTCGAAGCGCAGCGCTTTGGAGCCGTCTGGCAGCACGTATTCGAGGTCAGTACGGGTCCAGTCGAGCACCGGCATGAAGTTGTAGCACACGGTGCGAATGCCGCACTGCGCCAGGTTGCGCAGAGTCTGCTGATAGTTAGCGATCCACTGCTCATAGTTGCCAGTGTGGGTTTTGATATCTTCGTGAATTGGTACGCTTTCTACGACAGACCACACCAGGCCTGCGTCTTCAACGATCGCCTTGCGTTTGAGGATCTCTTCTACGGACCATACTTCGCCGTTCGGGATATGGTGCAGCGCGGTAACCACGCCAGTTGCGCCCGCCTGACGGACATCAGCTAAAGAAACCGGATCGTTTGGGCCGTACCAGCGCCAGGTCTGTTCCATGATTTTTCCTCTTTCACATAGTGGGTTCCACAGCAAAGAGACGCGGAACCCTGGAGTTGTTTAGGTATCCGGATGAACAACCAGACCGCAGCCGTGGCGTTGCATCGGATGAGATGGCGTATAAGTTCTACCTTTTGGTAAGACATGTCAACCCGAATTCTTAAATTGGTTAACCACATCACAAGAATTTCACTCTCATGGTTGTTGCTGCAAATTGCAGCAAAGGGTAATCGATGGTTATTGATCAGAGGATGTGACATTCATCGCAACAATGGTTGACCAATTTACATAACATGTCGCCCAAAATAACAACGGTTCAACCAGGTAAGGTAAAACGTTATGCATGTGCTTAACATTCTCTGGGTGGTATTCGGCATTGGCCTGATGCTGGTACTGAATTTGAAGTTCAAAATCAATTCAATGGTGGCTTTGTTGGTGGCGGCGCTGTCCGTCGGGATGCTGGCGGGCATGGATTTGATGTCGCTGCTGCACACTATGAAAGCGGGCTTCGGCAACACGCTGGGGGAACTGGCTATCATCGTGGTGTTCGGTGCGGTCATCGGTAAATTGATGGTCGACTCCGGCGCGGCTCACCAGATAGCGCATACGCTGCTGGCGCGTCTCGGTCTGCGCTATGTACAGCTGTCGGTGATTATCATCGGCCTGATTTTTGGTCTGGCGATGTTCTATGAAGTGGCCTTTATCATGTTAGCGCCGCTGGTTATTGTTATTGCCGCCGAAGCTAAAATTCCGTTCCTGAAACTGGCGATCCCGGCAGTAGCAGCTGCCACTACCGCACATTCACTGTTCCCACCGCAGCCGGGTCCGGTGGCGCTGGTGAATGCTTATGGCGCGGATATGGGGATGGTTTATATCTATGGCGTACTGGTGACGATCCCAAGTGTAATCTGCGCAGGTCTGATCCTGCCGAAGTTCCTCGGCAATCTTGAGCGCCCAACGCCATCATTCCTGAAAGCAGATCAACCGGTAGATATGAATAATCTGCCCTCTTTCGGCGTTTCGATTCTGGTGCCGCTGATCCCGGCGATCATTATGATCTCTACCACCATCGCCAATATCTGGCTGGTAAAAGATACCCCTGCCTGGGAAGTGGTTAACTTTATCGGTTCCTCGCCGATTGCAATGTTTATTGCGATGGTGGTTGCATTCGTACTCTTTGGCACCGCACGTGGTCATGACATGCAGTGGGTGATGAACGCTTTTGAAAGCGCGGTGAAGAGTATTGCAATGGTGATTCTGATCATCGGTGCGGGTGGCGTGCTGAAGCAGACCATCATCGACACCGGCATTGGCGACACCATCGGCATGTTGATGTCCCACGGCAATATCTCGCCCTACATCATGGCATGGCTGATCACTGTGCTAATTCGTCTGGCGACGGGTCAGGGTGTCGTTTCGGCGATGACCGCCGCCGGGATTATCAGTGCTGCAATCCTTGATCCAGCAACTGGTCAGCTGGTTGGCGTGAATCCGGCGCTGCTGGTACTGGCGACGGCTGCGGGTTCCAACACCCTCACCCACATTAACGATGCTTCTTTCTGGTTGTTCAAAGGATACTTTGACCTGTCAGTAAAAGACACGTTGAAAACCTGGGGTCTGCTGGAGCTGGTCAACTCCGTGGTTGGGCTTATTATTGTGCTGATTATTAGCATGGTAGCGTAAAAGAACACCAGAGCCTGCCAATGGCAGGCTCTGTTCGGATTGTCGGCAAAGTACGCTTTGTTTATGCCAGATGCGACGCTGACGCGTCTTATCTGGCCTACAAAGGGCTAACGTGCAGGTTTTGTAGGTCTGATAGCGTAGCGCCTCAGGTACCAGCATTAGCAATGTGCTGTAATTTTTTTATTGATAAACAAAAGTCACGCCAATAATCGATTTCACATTCCCTGCAGTCACCTGCCCTCCGGTACGTGCGTAATTTGCCGTTAATCCCAGACTTACCGCCGAAGTTCCTACTGCTCCTAACGATACCGTGTTATTCGCTGGAATAATCGTACCGTTGCGCGTCAACTGTACGCCGACGCCCTGTGCAGGTGAAAACGACGCGGTATTGGTGAAAATCGAGTTGCCCGCATCTGCGGTTGTGCCGGAGAGGTAATACCCCAGGTTTTGGCTTTTCGCACAATAAACGGTAAGAGGAATTGGCACTGAACCTGGGTAGTCCGGCAGAGTAACGGTGACATCACGAGCAGAAACATCGCAGCCGCCAGTAGGCACCACCACATCATTATTGGCGTAAATATTCCACACAAACTGGAAATCATCGCTGTTATAGTTGTTGGTCTGTCGCAAAATAAGCACGGCAATTAATGAGCCAGCTTTAATCGCCACCCCGCCCGCACTGCTCACAGGCGTCAAATAAAGCGCCACCGGCCACGGCTTATCCGTTCTCGAATTATAAACAACGCGCGGCGTTTCGCTGGTGGTAGGAAATGGATAGCTACTGCCACTATATTTTACGGTCCCGGAAAAATTAGATAACACGCCGCCATAAGCCGAGCCTCGTTGCAGTGTGACATAGTCTGTAATGGTTTCCGGATAATCGTTATGGCAAAAGATTTGCGTCGAAAGATCCACGACCAGGTTTTGCCCCACATTCACGGCGGGCGCAAGGTTTACATAAACATTGGCGCTGCCACCGCCAATAGGGATAGCGGTACCATTGGCGGTTTTACAGGCGAATGACCAGGCATTTACCGACCAGCCCATCAGCAGTACAGCAAACAGGGTAATAACTCGTTTCATTACAATCATCTCTTCGGGTTCAGCTGTAGGTATAGGTGATGCTAATCACTGCCTGAATGGTTCCCTGAGTGGCTCCGCCATTTACCGTCAATGCTCTGACCTGTAACGGGAAGTGCGCTGATTGTGAGGAATCATCCACCTGAACTGTTTTGGTTGCGCCAGTATTCAATGTGTTGCCACTGTCATCCTGTAGCTCTAACTGGATGTTTTGCGCGGTCCCCTGGTTTTTATAATATCCGGTACTGTCGGCTGCCCCGCTGAAGCTGGCAGTGACCCTCGACGTTCCCACCGGACAATTAGTCAACTCAAGCGCAACATCATGCCAGGCCGATGCCGCCCCGGCAGACATCAGACTGAAAGAATAAAGATCGCCGAGATCAACCGTGGCATTGGTGGTGGAAACTGTGCACGGTTTGGCGACGACCTTACCGTTCACCGTGATGGTGACATCGGCTGCCTGTATCGTCGCACTTGCGAGCGCCAATATTGCCGCCAATACATACCCACGTTTGCACCATTTCATGAGCATCTCCAGTTACTGATATTCAAGAGTGAAGGTAGCCGTGGCATTGATATGCCCTGCAGTGACAGGCACCTGTGTCGCCATTAGCCGGGCGTAAAAATTCAGCGTATTTGGTTTACCCGGCGTCAGGGTCGTCCACGAAATCGCGGACGATGGAGCATTAAGGGGTATTTGATTTTGCTGCTCATTCAGAAGCTGTATTCCCAGTCCCGAAGCCGCTGACACCGTATTTTCAAGTGCAAGCAGGTTGGCATTGTGGCTATCTGCAACGCCAGTAAACCCAACCTTTACGGCAGAAACGGCATTACCACAGGGTGACAGCAAAATACGAAATGGAACAACAGGAGTCGTCGCGCCAATGTTGTTAAATTGCTTCGCCGCGTTTTCCATCAGATCAACAGTAAAATTGGTTGATTCAGCGGCCACACTACAGCCGTTATCCCTGACATAGCCGCGGATAGTAATCGTGCTATCCGCAGCCAAAGCGTGACTCACCGCCAGCCACAAAAAAGCGCACAGAAGATAAAAAGGTTTGTTTCTCATCACGCCCCCTTAACGACATTCAGCTGATAGCTGGGTTAATAACTGCTGCTGACTCTCTGGTGGCAGTTGATAATTGGCGACACAGTGAGCATTTTCCTCTTCTCCCCATTTCACCTGAACTTTTCCCGCTAAAGGCATTCCGCTGAGGTAAACCTGACCATTATCCGCAACAATGCCGCTACTCTGGCTACTCTCTGATGTCACCATCGCCCCGAACGGCAGCGGCTTATTATTGTGGGTTAGCGTCATGAGCAGTTTTATCCCAACGCGCGCTTTAAACTCTGCTCGCACGATCGCCCCACGAGTGGGAACAACGTTAGCGACCGCGTTATCTAAATCGACGTTATCAGCCAGGGTATTGGTATCCAGCGCCACTCTGTTTTCCCGATATTCAGTGGCATAAGGCAGCACGGCATAACCACGCCAGTCGGTACGCACCCCCGTCTGGTTTTCGACTTTTGCATCTTTTGCGCCAGGCGCTTTAACAAGCACCACCGTATCGTTTAACGGCTGCCCCAGCGTTACGCCATTGGCATGAGCCAGTACCCCACCGCTGACTCCGTAATAGAGCTGCTTAATATCATCACTATGGCTGTAACCGATATTGGCATTACCGTAACCACCGCGATAATTCAGCGTGGCGTAGCCTGTACTTCCGCTATTACCATCGCCTCCCCCGGCATAGCCGGTTTGCACGCTATAGCTGAGGTTGTTGTCTTCCAGCAACGTACCGTATACACCGGCCAGATTTGTCATCCGACCGTTGAGATCGTGTGACATGCTGTAACTGGCACTGGCATGTCGCCACTGAGATTTACTGTCAGAACGCAGCCAGTGGCTGAAAGGAATATTGACGTTAAGCGCTAACATCTGATCCCGTCCTTTTTGCCAGGCGTTTTTCGTCAGGCTATAGCTGAGCGTCCAGTTAATATCTTCGAACGCAGTATTTAATCCAGCCTGGAATTGCTCATCGACATTACTCGTTCCCCAATAAGTTTGATGGCTACCACTCAAATACAGTGTTGATGAGCGCCCGAGTTGCTGAGTAACGGTGAGTTGTAATTTCCCGCGTTTGTTATAAGCGAGGTTGTAATAGTCGGTGAATTTCGGCTTAACCTGAATAACTCCGTCCTGTGTTTCGATGTTGTAGCCATTCATTCGACTGTATGTTGTATCAGCGAAATTAAAATATCCGCTGGTCGAATAACGGTAACCCACTAACTGAATATTCGTGCCTGACTCATTGAGCGATTTGTTATAGAGAAAACGCACCGATTGTCCGTCATGCTGACTGTCATCGGGAAGTGTGGAATTAGCCTGCGTCATATCCACAGACAGAGCGCCCAGTGCCCCCATGTTTTTCCCGATACCGAAATTAAAAGCACGATAACGATCCGCCAGTTGCGTTCCACCATATATTGTCCAGCCAGCCGGAAGGCCGTGGAGTAATGTACTCTGGAAAAAGCGGGGTTTTTCCTGCTGCGCATTTCCACTACGGTATTCTCCTGCCGTAATGGAATAACGAGTATGCCCTTCACGTTGCAAAAGCGGGACTGACGAATAGGGTACGGTAAAAATCTGCGTGCTGCCGTCAGCCTCTTTGATCGTTACCTGCAAGTCACCACTATTACCTGCGGCATAGATATCGTTGATGGTAAAAGGCCCCGGTGGCACCGTACTATTATAAATGTCATACCCATTTTGTTTAATAGTGACCTGTGCAGTACCACGAGCAATACCGTGGATCACCGGGGCAAATCCTCTTTGGCTATCGGGTAACATATTGTCATCTGAGGCCAATTGTGCGCCGCGAAAGTTAATACCATCGAAAATATCGCCCTGAGTATAACCATCACCCAGCGTCAGCCGGGAACGTAACGGTATTATGTCTCGCTCAAGCCAGGTATTGATATGCTGCCATTTATTTTTGCTACCTGATGATCTGTCGCTACTGTTATAACTCCAGCTGGTATTGTCGCGTAAACGCCACGCACCAATATTTAACCCACTCTGTAGGTTTAAATATGCATAATGGCTGTTACCCCCAATCCGATTCTGTACACTATTTCCGCTGAAATTATAATTGAGCAATCCGGCATTAATACCGGGATCCCATAACTCAGGAGGAATATAACCACGCGCGCGATTACTCATAAATGCCTGAGGGATCGTCAGGTTGAGTCGCTGCTGACCAACATCTAAATGCGCAGTAGCGTCATGGATTATTGAGGTTAATGGCACGCAGGCATCATCCGCCAGCAGATTCATACCGGAGACAGAAGCCGTATTCAGCCCCATACTGGCAAGTTGCGCGCGTGTCAGGCAGGGAACAATCCCTTGTTCGCTGTCGCCCGTATTAAATGTGACATCACGCGTTGCCATATAACCATTATTCAAATAGATATCGACACGATACGTCCCTGGCGGTAATTCTTGCCCATTTTCAAAACGCGATAAATCAGCCACAGCCTGGGGATCATCCGCTAAAAAGCGCGGGTTAAAATAGAGTTCGGCAGATGACAAAGGTGCCTGTGCGGCAAAAGCACAGGCAACAACGAGCCGGACAAAAAAACCAGCCAAACGATGCTTACGAATATGCAAGCATTGTGTGTTTCGCTGGTAAAGTCTTAAATTCAGATATGACATTATTCCTCCGGTTTAAAATCACCCGGCAGTCAATTCTTTTTATTCAGGCGAAAAATTCCCCCTGCGTTATTCCATTACGCCCGTCATTTTGGGGGTAAGTGCGCCATAATCATTTATTGTTCGGTAAGTAATATTGCTTCCTGCATCAGAAGGCAATTTAACCGTGCTTTCGCCCATTGGAGGCACCAAGGCATTTTCAAGAACCCGGGTTCCGGCATTCAACTCTGTTACCGTCAGGTAATAGGGTGTCGGGTTAATCAGCGTCAGAGAATTCGCGCTACGACGAAATCTTAATTTTTCTGCGGCCTGATCGGGTGGCAACGCTAATTTAGCCGGACGATAGTACAGTTTAATGCGGCTGATAATTGCGAGCTGTAGCGTATTCTCAGTCAATTTTGATTTATCCATTGATGGAATCGCTTTAACGTTCATCCAGAATAAACTTTCCCGGTCCTGTGGCAATTGGTTATTTGTTGCATCAAGAATACGTAAGGTATTCTCTTTTTTTCCCTTCATCGCAAACAGAGGAGGCGTCACGATAAAACGACCATCCTTTACACCATCGGCATTTTCCACCCATGATTGAATTAAATAGGTGCTATTTTCATCATTATTTGTCACGGCAAGTTGCACTTGTTTTTGCCCTGCCGGATAAATTACGCGAGTCGCACCTAAGGCCACTCCCGCTTCAGCGCGTCCGGCAACCATCATTGCCATGAATATCAGGATACCTGCCAGCAAGCAGAATGTTATTTCCTGCGATTTCCTTACATTGACGTTTTTATTACTCACTGTCCTGTTCCTGTTATCACATTATCTGCTGAACAATTACTGATAGGTTAAAGAGAACCAGGCCTGGGCATTGGCGATGCCGCCAGTAACCCGACGCCCGGTAGCACGATATTTGGCGATGAAATGTAGCGAAGTAGAGCCTGAGTAAAGCCGTTTCCAGTTTGCTGGAGGACGATTAATCGGTACGAGGTTTCCTTCATCATCAAACAACGCTACGCCAATATTGGTGGCAATCCCTGGCCCCTCTCCCACGGAAAGCACATCCGGATTTTTACCATCCGCGACACCGTGAAACGCCACACCCACACGTTCACTCACCACCGTGCTACATTCCTGTAAATGAATAACAAAAGGCACCGGTGCGCTATCTTCCCCTACCGCATGAAACCGGTTACTGCTGATTTGCCCCATATTGACCGTCATTTGTTTATCACCGGCTTCAATCCGGCAAGTTTCCGCAATAATGACGCCCTGAAATTGCATATTTCCGCCGGGCAGCGTGGTATTCCATTTATTTCCGGCCAGAGCAAACATTGGCAGCAACGACGCTAATAGAAATAATCTCTTCCTTTTCATCGTTATTTTTATCGCACAAGGGTGGGCATCCCTGCCCGTAATGACGTCCCTGAACCTGGGTAGGTTATTGATACTGAACCTTGAAGGTCGCATCCGCATTAGCAGCACCCGGGGTTGCGGCACCGGTTGCAAAATAACGCGCCTGGAACGGAATGGTGTTGGTTCCGTTATTCAGGGTTGTTTCTGAACTAAATGTCGCACCGTCCAGCGCCAGCGCAGCACCCGTTCTGTCCAGGATCTGCACACCAACGTTTGTTGCACTACCCGCAGCTGAACTCTGCAGAGCCAGTACATCAGTATGCGTAGCATCAATTGCCGTACCTAAGAAGGCAACAGCGGCTTTTGTGGCAACAGTGGTATCGCAATCATTCAGCTGAATGTTAAAACCAACGGCAGAGCTGGTTGCTCCAGCCTGCTTCAGGCTAGCGGTACGAACCTGGCCCAACTGAACGGTTTGATCAACAGAGCCTGCATCAACTGCGCAAGCGGCGTTAACAACTTCCCCTTTAAAGTGAACGGTCCCACCATTTACCGTCGTAGTATCGGCCAGAGCCGCTGCGGAACTGAGGGACAGAGCCGACAGAACAACGATTGCCAGAGTTTTAATTTTCATGCTGCTTTCCTTTAAAAAACTATTTCTAAATCGACATGGGCAGTCGTTCTGTACACTTTGTTTTGTCAACGAGTTTGACTGCCAACACTGCACAGTTTTCCCCCAAAAGATGAAACATTTGGGGCCATTTTGACTCATAGAGGAAAGCATCGCGCACAAACTTTTTCAGTTTATTTGTTGGCTTAATATTCTATTATTATCTTTATTTATAGATTTTTATATTGCATGAGGTGGTTTTTGGAGAGAAGAATGAGGAAGATGCGTCGAGCCACAGAAACGTTAGCTTTACATATAGCGGAGGTGATGTGAAATTAATTTACAAGAGAAATAATTTACATATCAAACAGTTAGATGCTTTTTGTCGTTTTTTAATATTTTTATGCTTGAGAAAAAATACGTAACTTATTTATGATATGGACAGTTTGGCCCCAATTGTCTTGTATTTATTTGTTTTTTAACTTTATTATCAATAAGTTAAATCAAACCTCTTCTCTTTTTAATTTTTCGTTTATGAGATTATTTCTTTCCCATAATCCGGCAAAACGAGCAGCATTACTGGCGGTATAACGTACAGTATGGCGAATATTTCGATGCCCGAGATAATCCTGAATTAAACGGGTATCGGCACCACGCTCCGCCAGTTCATAACCACAAGCATGCCTTAACATATGAGGATGAGTCTGCGTTACGGTTCCAGCTTCAATACCGGCATCGCGAATAATGCGATAGGCCTGCTGGCGAGAAAGCCGACTCCCGCGGCGAGAAATAAATATAGCGTCGGTCCGGTCAGCGCCTTTCCAGTTAGCACGTTCCTGGGTCCAGCGTTCCACGGCTTCACGCTCATCAAAACGTAACGGGTGAACGGTAGAAAATCCGTTCTTCAGTCGGCGAATATTTATTCGACCTTCATTAAGGTCAAGATCCTGATAATGCAGATCAAGCAGTTCACTAATACGCATCCCATGCCGATATGCCAACAGAATAAGACAATAATCTCTGGCTCCCGTTGCCCCGTAACAAACCGCCTGCATCATGGCCTGAACTTCTTTACCGGTAAGATAACGACGTTTACTCACAATAGTAGTACTCCTAACTGAGATATATTTAAATGAATACCTATAGGAAACCTCAATCGGTCAAAATTAGCCCAATAGATAAAAAGATAACCACACACGAAGTGATGTGGCTATCAGTCAATTACATTAAATATCATACAAAAATAAAATATCACTGATGTGACTACATCTATTTTCATTGATTTGATTCAATATAACAATAGATTGCAGTGGATTAACTTCCAGTTGCTTAAAAAATAAAGAAAAAAGTGCAGAAACAGGAGAATTTAAGTGATGTGTAAATTTATGAATGATTTTGTTTATTTATTTTGAAGAACATAAACCATTGTATTTTGTATGGATATGGTTAACTTAATGTTTATTATGATAATTAAGAATTATACTTACAATAACATCAATTAATAAATGGTTAATCGTTTTTGATATATCGTAAGAATAATGTAGTTTTTAACACCATCCCTGGTATCTCAGCTATCTCTATAAAACAGCGTGACGCTGTCGTCCTCTGGCTCTATCCCAGATGCCGTAAAAACGCCCTGCATTGCTGGCGGTATACCAGACAGTATGACGAATATTGCGATGCCCAAGATAATCCTGGATAAGTCGCGTATCTATTCCCATATTCGCCAAAGCAAAACCACACGAATGGCGTAACATGTGCGGATGAATCTCCAGTGACAACCCAGCATTACCACCGGAAGTCGAGATAATATGGTAAAATTGTTGCCGAGAAAGCGGATTCCCCTTACGCGATAAAAATACCCACTCGCTCTCAGCATGCGGATAAGAAGTACGGATACTCAACCAGTTTTTTAAAGCCTGAACTTCTTTGTTCAATAGCGGGTGCGTTGTTGAAAAGCCTTTTTTTAATCGATGGATATATATACACTTTGCCTTAAGATCAATATCCGAAATCCTCAATCGACAAATTTCACTCGCCCGGAAACCATGAATAAAACAAAGCAAAGTCAGACAATAATTACGTGCTGCATGAGGCCCGGTATTTGCTGCTTTAAGGAGTGATTCGATTTCACTATGGGTCAGGAAGTTCCTTTTTTTGTTATCAGCCTTATTCTTCATCGTTTTTCCCTTATAATTACAGACGCGCACTAGCTGTGCTGGGTTAGCAATAATCCAACATTTCTATCCTGATTATGTTTATAAAAGCGAACGTTTGCTTAATAACTAACGTAAGTGGACCAGTTCTTCTGAGTGAACTTAAATGGAGTAGCAACAGTTAATTATAATAACGTTGCCATACAAACGCCATGCTCTTGCATGCTATGTACCTTTATATATTTATCAATCGGATACGAATCTAATAATAACCCTCATCATTAATGCAACTAATCTTATCTATATATCATGTGATATGTTCTGTAACAAGTAAAATCAACATAAAAAATTCAGCAAAATTTAATATTCGTTCAACTAGCCGTCTCACATATGACATTATTAGTCAACTCCATTTGCCACAAAATGGCTATTTCATGGAGCGCAGTAATTTCTTAGTGGCTATTATCATGCTAATTCTTAGGTCCCTAGCGATTATTCCTGGCTGGTTCGTCAGCTTACGCCATGAGATTGTTACATTCCTTTTTATCCTGGAGATATGGGGGAACGCAGGAGATGATTTTTTCATCTACATTCGTTGGTAAATATAGCTTTGGTCACTACGACTTAAACCTTCCTCAATCACAGCCATTCGCCGGGCGATACGGCAAACAAACTAAGTGAAACATCATCCTGAAAACACCAACATCAACAAGCCTCTCCAGATCGACTTCAGAAGTGACCAGTTACAAGCCACAAACCAGGAAACATATTTCATGATGAGAATTATGCTCAGCCTGATGGCGGGTAAACACTGATTTTCACCAAGCTCACTGAGTTAGCTTGCAAAGCTTTCCTTGTTTAGACTCTAAATAAATAATTTATAAAACAAATAGTTAAACGAAGATCTTTAGTTTTTGAAGACCACTGCAAGTGTTCGTCTGGCTTCACATGGCATCTTCCTCTTAGAAAAAGATCGACATATTTTGTGACACGAATTGCAAATCTGGTTTTGTTGTATGGATTGCGTGATTTTTGATCTGGTATAACAGGTATAAAGGTGCACCAAGATAGTCAATGAGACAGGGCATCTCGCAATCTATGGCAAACATCACTTCAGTTCTTTCTCATCGGGTGATGAAAACGCACTTCAGTCTGAAAGGAATATGAAAATGAGATCAACAGACATTCTATTTTATGACTCTGGGTAAAATGGATTGAGTAAGTGATATAGCTTACGAACATTCAAATCAATTAAACATCAGAAGAGATTTTATACTCAGGTATTTAATCTGGCTCTCTGTTTATTTAAATAATGTGAAAAGAGATTTTTCACAGGAGACCTTATACAAAAAATATAAAATACAGCTACCGGTTGCCAAAGACACTATAAGCCTGGCAAAAAAATATTACACAACATAAATGCTAATTGTTTATGCGGGCTTTGTATTGCTTTCTGTATCCTACAAATGAGTGAAATTTATGAAAAAGGCTAAAATACTTTCTGGCGTATTATTACTGTGCTTTTCGTCACCATTAATTTCTCAGGCTGCGACACTGGACGTACGTGGTGGATATCGTAGTGGAAGCCACGCCTATGAGACTCGACTCAAAGTCAGTGAGGGATGGCAAAATGGATGGTGGGCAAGCATGGAAAGTAATACCTGGAATACCATTCATGATAATAAAAAGGAAAATGCCGCACTCAATGATGTTCAGGTTGAAGTTAATTACGCAATTAAACTTGATGATCAATGGACGGTGCGCCCGGGAATGTTAACGCATTTTAGCAGCAACGGCACACGCTACGGACCCTACGTAAAACTGTCCTGGGACGCGACAAAAGATCTTAATTTTGGCATTCGCTATCGTTACGACTGGAAAGCTTACCGACAACAAGACTTATCCGGTGATATGTCTCGTGATAACGTTCATCGTTGGGATGGATATGTCACTTACCATATTAATAGTGATTTCACCTTCGCATGGCAAACGACGCTATACAGCAAACAGAACGATTATCGCTATGCAAACCATAAGAAATGGGCGACGGAAAATGCATTTGTTCTACAATACCATATGACGCCCGATATTACGCCATACATAGAATATGACTACCTGGACCGTCAGGGTGTTTACAACGGCAGAGATAATTTATCGGAAAACAGTTATCGCATTGGTGTGTCATTTAAACTGTAGTAGACAGGAGACAGTCACAATGAATAAAACAATAACGGCGCTTGCTATCATGATGGCTTCATTTGCCGCAAACGCGTCTGTATTACCGGAAACTCCTGTGCCATTTAAAAGTGGTACCGGAGCAATTGATAACGACACTGTCTACATTGGTTTAGGTAGCGCAGGTACGGCATGGTACAAGCTGGATACACAGGCCAAAGATAAAAAATGGACAGCGTTAGCTGCATTCCCTGGCGGACCAAGAGATCAAGCAACCTCTGCATTTATTGATGGCAATCTGTATGTGTTTGGCGGCATTGGCAAAAACAGCGAGGGCTTGACTCAGGTATTTAATGACGTACACAAATACAACCCCAAAACCAATAGCTGGGTTAAATTGATGTCGCACGCACCGATGGGCATGGCGGGCCATGTGACTTTTGTACACAACGGCAAGGCTTATGTTACTGGCGGTGTTAACCAGAATATCTTCAATGGCTATTTTGAAGATCTCAACGAGGCTGGAAAAGATTCAACCGCTGTAGATAAAATCAATGCCCACTATTTTGACAAAAAAGCAGAAGATTATTTCTTCAATAAGTTTCTGTTGTCTTTTGATCCCTCAACACAGCAATGGAGTTACGCTGGCGAATCTCCCTGGTACGGGACGGCTGGTGCGGCGGTTGTGAATAAAGGTGATAAAACCTGGCTTATTAATGGCGAAGCCAAACCAGGATTGCGAACGGATGCCGTATTTGAACTTGATTTCACCGGCAATAATTTAAAATGGAATAAGCTTGCTCCCGTCTCATCACCAGATGGCGTCGCTGGCGGTTTTGCGGGGATAAGCAATGATTCTCTTATATTTGCCGGAGGGGCCGGATTCAAAGGTTCACGAGAAATTTACCAGAACGGTAAGAACTATGCGCATGAAGGCCTGAAAAAATCATATAGCACTGATATTCATCTTTGGCATAACGGGAAATGGGATAAATCGGGTGAATTATCGCAAGGTCGGGCCTACGGAGTATCATTGCCCTGGAATAATAGTCTATTGATTATTGGCGGTGAAACTGCAGGCGGCAAAGCGGTGACGGATTCAGTTTTGATCTCTGTGAAGGATAATAAAGTTACAGTACAAAACTAACGCTTCAGGGCCCCAGTAAAGGGGCCCTGCTATCAATTTACCATTTCAATTACGCGAAAATTATATGGACACAATAATATCGCCCGATTATTACTATGTTCTTACCGTTGCTGGTCAGTCTAATGCTATGGCGTATGGCGAAGGACTGCCATTACCGGACAGGGAAGATGCGCCTCATCCCAGAATTAAACAATTAGCAAGATTTGCGCATACGCATCCCGGAGGCCCGTCATGTCACTTTAACGACATTATTCCACTGACTCACTGCCCACACGATGTTCAGGATATGCAGGGTTATCACCATCCTCTGGCAACGAATCATCAAACACAGTACGGCACCGTTGGCCAGGCACTGCATATTGCACGGAAATTACTGCCCTTTATTCCTGATAACGCAGGGGTTCTCATCGTTCCATGTTGCCGTGGCGGATCGGCTTTTACCGCAGGCAGCGAAGGGACATATTCAGAACGGCACGGAGCCAGCCATGATGCTTGTCGTTGGGGAACGGATACTCCGCTATACCAGGATTTAGTCAGCAGAACGCGAGCCGCACTGGCAAAAAATCCGCAGAACAAATTCCTCGGCGTATGCTGGATGCAAGGCGAATTTGACTTAATGACCAGTGACTACGCGTCACACCCTCAACACTTTAATCATATGGTTGAAGCCTTTCGTAGGGATCTAAAACAATACCATTCTCAGCTTAATAATATTACTGACGCGCCGTGGTTTTGCGGCGATACCACCTGGTACTGGAAAGAAAATTTCCCGCATTCGTATGAAGCTATTTATGGCAATTATCAAAATAATGTTTTAGCCAATATTATTTTCGTCGACTTCCAGCAACAAGGTGAAAGAGGACTGACGAACGCGCCTGATGAAGACCCGGACGATTTAAGCACGGGATATTACGGTTCAGCGTACCGGTCACCGGAGAACTGGACGACGGCACTGCGAAGCAGTCATTTCAGCGCGGCAGCCCGTCGGGGGATTATTTCTGACAGGTTTGTAGAAGCAATTTTGCAGTTTTGGCGCGAAAAGTGAGCGTTCATTAATTTGATTTATTCGCATCCATCAGCGCTTTTAACTCCTCCGGCGTGCGGCACTATAACGACTTCCACAACAAGGAGCCATTTTCTTATACCACTTTCAGTGACCATCCGCTTATGCCACCACCCTCTACGCAACTGTTTGCAGAGCACCTTCCCACCGAGTGGATACAGCACTTCCTGACGCTTTCTGCTCATGCGACCGTTCGTCGTCTTAACCTGAGCGTGGATGGCGAAGCGGGGATGAACCTGCTGGCGCCCGCAGCGCTGTCACCCAGGCGCGTCAGCGCGTGGGGGCCGCCCCGGTGGAATGGCTCTTCCGCCAGACCGCACAGACATGGGGCGCGGAACGTTACCTGAAGGATGACTGGCACGGCCTGCAACTTTTTGCCATTGATGGCGCACAGTTCAGGACACCTGATGAACCCGAGCTGCGTGAATATTATGGCTCTGCCAACACATCCACTGAGCGGCAGAGCGCCTACCCCGTCATGCGTCTGGTGGCGTTAATGAATCTGGGAATCACATTCTACTGAATGCCATGACCGCGCCTACCAGCGGAGCGATACGGCGTGAGGCAACAAAAGCGGCGTCAGAGATCAGCTTTAAGTTCGCGTTCCAGTTTATCGTGACAGAAATGATAGTGCTGGGAAACACGGCGTCACCGGGGACTATCCCGAAACGACTGGAGCATCTGCGGGGGCTCTGGAAGTGGTGTTCATAACAAAACGCCCCCGACCATCAAGGGCGAGGGCGGTTAAGATATCAAAAACCCGTTATCCTGTGAAACACAGTGCCGCCCCGCTTAAGTGAACGGCATTGTGTTTCTGAGGGACCTTAATTTTCCCTGATTCTCTGACGTTCCTTACCATTGATATTTCCTTCATTCCTCACCAGAGAAATAAAAAATCACTATACTCATCAAAATATGAGATTACCTTTATTCAGGTGATCACCTTACTATTTTTTACGGAAAATAAATTATGAATAACAAGAAATCACTGACAAACCACCTGTAAAATGTCAATCATTTTAGTTCAATTGCCTTTGTCATGATTATCTTTTTATCGTCCTGACGATACTATTAACAATTGCAATTTTTATACCCCTCCTGAACAAATAGAAAAGAACTAATATATTCGTTTATAATTCTGGTAATCCTGGCATCATACGTTTAAAACTTAAGATATTTATTTTATCATCATCATGGTTCCAGAGACTATTGGTCAGCTGGAAATGCCAGCCTTTTCGTGCCAGCTATATTTGTCCAGTGTGTCACCCCATCCAAAAATCATCCACATCCTGACGTTACGTTAGATATAGAGAAAACAGGTTGTACTGTGCAATATGCAAACCGCATAAGCGAATATAATTTCTAAGTTGATATTGTCTGGCTGTTGGGAGCTAAGCAATATAAATATCGCCAGTTGCCAGAACGGTTATATAGACCAGGAGCGTTTCGGCTCCTGGTCTGTTTTGGACATATTATCAGTCAGCCACTAATAGCGGACTAGGGACACCAGATGATGAAACAAACAGCCCTTTTACGGCACGGGTTGCAGCCACATGCAGTAACGCGCGCTCATTAAATAATGCATCACGCTGTTCAACGGGATCATCGGATGCTAATGCTTTTATTTCCGGCACAACGCCTTCGTTAATCCCCACCAGGAACACATACTGGAACTCAAGCCCTTTAATACGGTGCATCGTTGCAACCCGCACGCCAGGGCGTGCATCGCTGTCACCGCTATCATTGCCTAAATTAAATGTCTCAATTCCGGCGTCATTCAGTGCTGATGCGTAGCGGTCACAAGCATGTTTAGTACGCGCAGTAATGCAGATATCCTGAGAACGAACCTGATTCGCCAGCAATGCCTGAATTTGCTTGACGAGCGTTGCAGCCTCTTCTTTGAAATCTGCCGCATGCGTAATCATGGGCTTTTCCCCGTGCAGTAATGACAAATAATCATTACTGGTATCCGCTTCGCCATCGAGGTTATCAACCTTCACACCAGTTAACAGCCCAACAGCAAATTGACGCGTCTCTTCTGTGGTCCGATAGTTAATCTTCAATTTTTTACTGCGACGACCACGGACGTTAATACCACACTGACCAAGAACGACCTTATTGCGATAAATACGCTGATGCCCATCCCCGACAATAAACAGATCGTTGGGCGACTCGGGAACCAGGCTGCGAATAAGAGTAAATGCCGGGGCACCGATATCTTGAGCTTCATCGACCACAATACTGCTATAAGGTAGTTGAACCTGTTTTTCTTTAAACAGAACAATAGCCTCATGCATGGCATCGCCCATTTCGCGCAGTTTGGCACGCGCCATTTGTGCTCTGAATTCTTCAAAGACTGGCCAGATTTTCGCCCGTTGAATACGGGATAACGCTGTACCACGTCCAACCCGGCTGACTTTGAGGTATTCCTCCCGGGTGTAAACCGCATTTGGCTGGACAACGCGTTGCCACTCTTCAGCATAGAAATTGTCAGGTAGCCCCAGTTCGGCAGGTGCCTGCTGCAAGGCATAGTTCCAGCATTTGCGTCGCCCTTCATCGCTGTCGTATACCACGCGGAAATCATAACCGTGGCGTTTTAGTTGGTCGCTCATCCAGGCATCAATGTTAACGACGTCAATACGCGCCATCTCTTCTCGCGTACACAACCGCTGGAGATTAGCGCGAATATCTGCCGCCAGGTTACGCGTAAAGGTCGTGAAAAGTACCTTCTTACCGGGTTTATCTGCCAGACGCTGAGATAACCACCGCGCACGGTGCATCGCAACAACCGTTTTCCCTGTACCTGCACCGCCCAGTACTCGTACCGGACCATTAGCGGGCGACTCCACCAGTTTTCGCTGGCTCGGATGCAGAAATACACGCCATTTTTCTAAAGGCGCATTAAGCATCTGCAACAGCTCCTGTTCATTTTCAACGACATGGAAGCGACGTTTACTTCGTTCAATCGCCTCCATAAAGTCGTTGGTATCAACAGGCTCATCACGATGATCGTTAAACTCTTCCAGCACTTCCTGGTAATCCAGCCCTTCTGCCAGCCAGTGCAGAGGTTCCCAGGCTTCTGCTGGCATTATGCTTTCAAGTTGATTAAGCCCGGCTTCATCGGTAAGCGCCATCACCTGATCAATAAAGACAGGCGGCACGCCCAGGGCCAGAATCTGTTCCGCGCTGTAAGCCGCGAAGAGTTTCGGTTTATCAACCACCGCTTCCGGTGCCGGTTTGATATAGCTAATATCAATGACCTGAATCGCGCCGGTAACCGGGTGAATCGAACAATCATGCCGCCGCGCCCAGTCGTATGCTTCGTCGTGTTTATCCACCCACATCAGCATATACAGGGCACCCTGTTCAGGTTTCAGAACAATGCCGCGATAAGTTTGATCGATTCGCACCGAATGGACATTTTTACTGCGCGCATCGTGGATCTTTTCATAGTTAAGTCCATTACTGGTCGGGTCCTGACGGAATTTGGAGATGAATTCCTGCACCTTTTTTTGCTGTGCCTTTGGGATCCGCGCGAATGCGCCCAGAAAACCATCAGAAAGTGCCACCTTGGGCGTTTGCACCGTCATTTGTCACCTCCGGACAGATGTTGCAATGTATTTTCGTCAATTGGCCCGAATGCAACGTGCCAACCCCTGGTTGTGAATAATGGAATAAATTCTTGATTATCAATAATCAATGCCCATTTTTGTGATGGCCAGGCGAGATCGGCTTCCGCAATAATTTCACCTTCATCATTTTGCAATTCGTAGCCGAGAGTCGGCGCAGAGAGAGAATGAGACTGAAGCAACGCGATCTCTTCAGCGCTTAATAAGCCAAACTCAATAATCTCAGCCCAACTCTCATCAGTCTCTGGTACTGCCTCTGGCGTTGCCGAAACTTTAGTGTCAACGCTTTCCTGCGGTAAATGCACGGCTTTACGGCTGGTAAAGGTCATATCCGGCAGGAACTGTAACAGGTTTACCAGTCGCCAGAAGCCATTGAGTCCCGCTTCATAACCGTCATCCTGCGTATAGCGATCGTCAAAACAGATATGCAAACGCAGCCAGCTGCGCATTTGTGCGACGCTGGTCGTCGGTTTAATGGCTTGTTGTGGTAACACCGAAGCCAGCTCAATAAATTGCTGCGATGAGTTACAGCTATCGAGTAAACCACCAAAGACAAACGGTTCGTCTGGCAAAAGCTCTGCTAGCCGCCAGGCTGGCGCGTTTTCCTGCATTTCATAGGCATACTTTTGTTTCGTTCCCGCGTCCTGTGACTTCTTCACATCCAACCACACCCAGGCATGTGCAGCAGCCATTCTCTGCCATAACTGCGTTCTTCCGCCCGGATCGGCGAGATAATCCAGCAGCAGTGCAAAACTGTTGCGTTCCCGGAACGACGCTTCAAGGGCCGCAAAGTTGGTATCATGAAACAGGTTATAAAACTTAGGCTGTTTCATATCCGGGTTATGCCCAAGTCCCAGGACATCCTGAACATGTTTAAGCCCAGGCTCTTTGAGATCGGCCCACGTGACTGTCCACACCCAGAAATTACCGCTATCCCGAATTGCCTGGCGTTTTTGCACATCCTCTGCGACGCTATTTTTGTGGAACGCAAAGCCATCAAGGAAAATAGCCACCGGTTTAATGGCATCAGACTGCATAAGCGGATATAGCACGTAATCCGGGCGACAAGGGATCCCCACCGCCTCTTTAGCGCCTAAATCCACCTGAGCTTTAAGATGCCAGCTCATCATCGGTTCGCTGCGGGTGTTAATAATCCACCCAGCGCCCTGATGCGCGTAACTGCGACTGACAATCAGGTTTTTATTTTCTTGCAGGCAGCTAATAAACCGTTTTTCCAGCTCACTGCCCATCATGGCTTCGAGGGAAATGTTTTTGATGGAATCAATTACCCGTATCGAATCTCTTGCCTGCAAAATTTTCGCCAGCAAGAGACGCGCCTGATCGCGGGAGACATACTTCATGCGCCCACGGTCACGGTAAGCGTAAACGCAACGATAACAACCATCTTTATGCGTATCATTGTTGCAACTGCATTCCACTATTGCCTGATAGGCCAGTTCAAGTAATTTCAGCAAATTGTCGGGAGTGCGCATCAGCTCTTTAAGAGAACCAGTTCCCCCCGGGACGGTATCGTAAATCACCAGATACTGCCGCCAGGATTCGCCTTCATTTTCCGGCTCGCGGTACACAACGCCTTTCAGGTGATCGACATTCCCCTTGAAGTAATGTTTAAGGCCGAGCTGGATCGCCGCCCCAAGAGAAGCCTCCACGACACGGTCATTACTGTAACTGCTTACCGGGAGCAGAATACGCAACGCTTCTGACTCCAGCTGGCGATAGAGATAGAGATAATCTTCGAACTTCGCCTTTTCCGGTTCCGTGCGATATTTGCAGCTCAAATCATGGCGAGGTTCATGATCGCGAGGACGCTGCACCATGCCGCACCCGAGGCAAACTTTAAACCCGGTTCGCTTCTTCGCTTCTCCGGCAATCATCAACTCATTGGCATCATCCGCCATTTTGCCGAAGTTGATATCCCGCAGGGTGACTTTGCTTAAAAATTCAAAACCAAACGGAACTTCGCCTTCCTCAATCGCGTATGCCGCCGATACATCTTCTTTTTCGAAACTAACCAATAGCTGACGCTGGAAGAAAGCAGGTTCACGGCTGTCGCTCTCGTCGCTGATCTGGCTATCACGTGCGCTGGCGCGGGCATAAACCTGGCGAAGTTTCAGCAGCGTGGTTTTTTGTCCGGCATCGGCCCACCCCGGTGTGCCACATTTCGGGCAATATTTATGCTGGTCGCCCGTCTGGTCGATATTTTCGCTGTAGTTACAGTGGCTACAGATACGCCAGTTCTCCGGCTCAGAGACCTTCAGGTCTATCTGCTCAATTTCAACTTTATGCCCACCGGCATAGAAATTATTCAGCGGAGCCAGCTCAGCCAGCGCCGTTGATGCCGGGCGTTCATATTCGAAAGTGGTGTTTTGATATTCACGTGCTTCCCCGCCTTCTTTACGCCGCCAGAGCACAGAACGTAACGTAATACCGGCTTCCGGGAAGGCGTAGTTAGGCAGCAGACCTTCATCCGTGAGGAAATTCAGCGTTTGCTTATTGTTGATTTGATTGACCAGCGCCATCAGCGCCTGCCGTTCCGAAGTTAACTCGCGCATATCACTATCAAAGTTTTGATCGCGCGGCGCGTTCTCCAGTTTATCGATACTGCGCTTAAGTTTATCGATGCGTGAGCGCAAAGATTTGCGATCTTCCACCAGCAGTTTTAACGCTTCTTCGATACGCTGCACCAGCGAGCGTTGTCCTGGCGCGCCCTGAAGATAAGACAACAGCTGTTGGCGAGTTTCTGCGGCAAGATCGGGGAAGATTGCCGTAAATTGCGCAGCAATCTCCGCATGATGCTGTTCGATATATCGCAGTAAGTTATACGGAAAACCCGATTTACGCCCGAACTCCAGCTCATCCAGCATCTGTTTGACGTTTTTACAGATAGCGGATTCTGGTACACCGGTTTTCACCCAGTTATCCATACAAAAAGCTGCCAGCTGGCGTTCGAGAATAGCCGTTGCATTAAGGAAGACGCCAGGAGCCTGCACCTGGCCCTGCATCATCTCCAGTGGTTCTTCAAAGAAAAACTGATCGTGCGGGTTCCCTTCTGCCACGGTAATGTTTAACGCGTTACCATCTTTACGACCGGCGCGACCAATACGCTGCAAGTAGTTGGCCTGAGCAGGTGGGACAGAACAGAGTAAAACGGTGGAAAGATCCCCAACGTCAATACCCATCTCCAGCGTCGGTGTTGCCGACAACAGGTTGATATTCCACGGTTGGTTGCCGCGGTAGAACGATTTTTCGGTGGCTTCGCGATCTTCACGGCTAAGCAGCCCCGTGTGTTCTGCGCCCTGTACGCGCGCGATGTCCATGTTCTCCCAACGCCAGGTCGCCGTATTGTCGACTTCCTGGTAACGACCTTCACAACGTAAAGAGAGACAAGGCGCATTACGCCACTGCCAGCCTTGATCGGCCGGAGCCCGGACAACCTCACGGCAACATGAACAATTAAGCTGAACGACGTCACGGCTCACCACCAGCGCCGAAGGCACCAGTCCCCAGGCTTCACGCCCTTTGGTGTCAAAATCTTTTACTACTCCGGCTATTTTCAACGCCGTAAACAGGCGTCGTAACACTGTTTCCGCAACGCTACTGATAAACAGATTATTGCCGTTACTCAGCGTGCGATTGATCCAATGCTGATACCAACTGGGGTTAGACTTCGCGCCAATCAGGCGATGGAAACCATTAATTTTTTCAAACGAGGCATAAGCCGGTTTACGCGTTTTCGGACCGATAGAAGGCATATAGCGCGAGGTACGCTCTTTTTGCGTCATCATAAAGGTCGTGCCATCACGGCGATAACTTTCGAACGCCGGATGCATAACGGCCCCGGCCTGGCGTTGATACCAGATAACCCCCAGCGCCAGGTGCGCTACCTGCTCGACGCTCACACCGGACATCTCATCACCCAGCTCTTCACAAAGCTGTTGATGCAGGGCGGTAATTGCCGGATTAAAGCGATCTTTATCCACTCCGGCAACGGCATAACCGGTGGCTTCCAGCGTACGTCCGATACGCGCGCGCAGGGTAAATTCGCTGTACACCTCCCAGTCGAGGCGCAGGGAAACCAGCTCCGGCAGATCGGAGTTCTCCGCCAGTTTGCCTTCATTTTTCAGCGTCTGATAATCATTCAGCCACTGCATATTTGGTGCGATGAAGTTCGCTGCAAAATGAGCATCGTCCGGTGAACGTTCACGCGTTTGTTGGCAAACACGCGCCGCGAACGCATCCAGCGGTAATGTCTCTTTTTCGCCAAGAACCCTGGCGATTTGCCCACGAATCATCAGCGGCCAGGTACGGGCAGTAAAAAAGCTGGCACGATGCGCGGCGTCTTGTACCGAGTCAGAAAACGTAATCAGCTTTTTATGTTCGTTGAACTGGCTGCCATAAAGCTGGTGAACCATCACCGCCGACAGACTGGCAGCCCGTGACCCCAGGATCGAAATCCCCTGTTTGCTGTTGCAGTACGGGCATTCATTAGCAAACTCCAGCTCGTCCTTACGCTCTTTGAGCATATCCGGGATCAGTACCTGCAACAGTTCCGTATGACCGCAATGTCCACACTGGGCGCTGGACTGTCGGTTCAGTTTCAGACAGGTAGGACACAGTTTCTGGTGTGCGCCACTGACCGCTTTTTCGTTGTTATCCGGGAAAGCAAGGACGATGGAGCGTCCTTTTTCAAAGAACTGGCGATAAATGCCGTCGAGGTCTGTTTCCAACTGAACGCTTTGCCCATGACGCAGGCTGGCCCAGCCAGTTGCGTGGCAGTCACGGCAGTGGATAACCGGCAAATAGTGTTCGCGATCTTCCACCGCCACATCATCGGCAAACACCAGTCTCGGCGTTTTCGCCACGCTGGCGACCAGACGACGCATCTCACGAAGCCACAACTGGGAACGCAGTTGCACAAACGGCAGCACCGGGCGCGCTTTCTTCGTCTGGAGACGTTTTTGCCGATCGTGGTCCGTTTCCGGTACTTCGAGACGTGCCTGCGCGATCAGCGCCAGAATGCTTTGCAGCACGCGTCGGGCATGGTCGGCGCTTTCTGCCAGCATGACCTGGAGATTTTCCAGACACTCTCGTTCAGAGAGGATCCCGCCTTGCAGATCATGGAGTAAGACATGCATCACGCTGTGGCGGCGTAACAGTGACCCCAGCGCAATACGCTTTTCACGCCCGTCGTCGCTCTCCAGATCGTCCGGGAGTTGCAAGTCGCTGTCGGGGAACCACAAAGGGATTTGCCCGTTAAGATACGCTACCGGGGTAGCGTAACTCTGCGGGTCCAGGGCCGAAGCGACCTCCGGCCCCGGATACTGACTGTACGCAATGGCGTAATCCTGCAAGTACTCCGCTGCCGTGTAGCGATCTTCGCGAATAACGGCGTCATCGGTAAACGGCTGGTCAAAGATTGTTTTTGCGTAATCGAGCAGTTGCCCCAGTTCGTCGCCGACGGTAGCTGATGTCCCGACGCAGGCGAATCGTTGGTTATCCACACCTATGTGATGCTTCAGACGTCGCACCAGACAAGCCAGATCCGACCCTTGCGCGCCATCAAACGTATGCAATTCATCCACGACCAGGTAACGCAATGAACCGGGCTGGTTGTAACGCCAGAGCGGCTGATCGCCAGGGCGCATCAGCAGGTAGTCGAGCATTTTGTAGTTGGTCAACAGGATGTCCGGCGGGCTTTCTCGCAGCGTGTGCTTGCAGGTAATGACCTTTTCTGCCGACATTTTTTTGCTGGGTTCGATTTCGCTGTCGCCGACAAACAAGCCGACGGTCACCTTGCCATGCAGTTGTGGATCGCTGGCGATGGTTTTGGCGAAACGGCTGGCCTGATCGGTTGCCAGGGCGTTCATCGGGTAGATGATAATCGCTTTAACCCCGGCTTGTGACGCGCCCGCGCAGTGGTTGAGCAGCGGGAACATAAAGCATTCTGTTTTACCGGAGCCGGTACCGGTAGCGACCAGCGTCGGCTGTGGCGCGTCGCTTCCCAGACGCTGAAATGCCCGGGCCTGATGCGCGTGCGGCGGGAACGGCAGCGTCAGATTAGGGAAGAAATTCAGCGGTAAGTCACTTTTACGAAACGGCAACTGGGCGGAAAGGTATGGTCCTTTCAGCAGCGTTTCGGGCTGGGCCAGAAATTGCTCCAGCATTGAGACATTATCGTTATTCTCACCGTTAAACAGCGGGCTGTTTAGGGGGAACGCCGCCCGTAAAAAGGCGGCAACGCTGTCGGCGACCTGCCGACTGACAACGGATGGCAGCATCAGGCGCTCTCCTTATCTTGTGCAAAGAACGCCCAGGCCACTTTGTAGTCATCTTCGCGATCTGGCTTGATAAACGGAGCCTGCCAGGTGACGGTACGGCGCTCGCCTTCGTCGCTGCGGGTATAGTCATCAAAGGTGACGCTGACGGTACCTGTTTTAAGATGTTTGACATCATCCCAGCCGATAGCCTGATCGGTGCAGTCACCGCCGGTCCACTCCGGGCTGTCGACGTTAAAGACAAAGCCGTTTTTCAGGTCAGCTTTACGCGCGGTGCGAGGCAAGCCAACGCCCACCAGCCCTTTGCTTGGGGTAAAGATAATGCGACCGTTTTGGTCGTACCAGGTGTCCGCTTCGTACTGACGCATCACCGGGAACTGAACGCGATAAATGGTAAGCAGTTCTTCGAGGGTTAACCCCAGCGCCTGCGCCACCAGTACGTCGATTTCCACCAGCGCCTGACGGCGACTGTAGTCAGAGCGTAAAGCGCAGTTACGCTGCCACTCTGGGGTCAGATTGGCGAAGAAATCCTGGGGGAGCTGCGGGATATCTCGGCTCCAACGCTGGGTATTGAAGTCTGAGGTGAATGTTTTATCCCATAGATCAACATAACTATTCGTGATACAGCATAAAGTTAAAACCCTTACCAAAAGCTGAATCAAACTTATGTTATTAAATTCTGCAAAAGAAAACTCATCCAATGTATTGTGTAGATTCTGCTTACCAGTTGATTTTAAAAGGAAATCAAAAGGTAGTGAAAAGTGACAAGCAGCAGTACTTAACAGATCATTTTTATATCTAAAGACATAAGTACGGGCATTATTTACATGTGAAACAGTGCAGGGAATGAGTGCACATGACAACGTTCTTTCCGAAGCCGACCCAATCATTGCTCTATAAACCAAACGATAATAATCCGTCACCTTCCTCGGCTCGTCTTCATTCTGTTCTTTCCACGAAACCCGTGGAATGCGCTTTGCATATTCCTGTGCATCACATGCCGGAATATAATTGGTACGCGGCAAATAGTCGTCGGGCAGAGTTAGCAAGTCCAGGCAGTCATAATGTCCTTTCTCTGTGCAAATTTCTCTCGGCGTCTTATAAAGCGGTGTTCCAACATAGAAGTGCGGACCAGACAGAATCCATTGGGATGCGTCTTCCGGGAATTGGGTATGCCGTTTAGTTGTTCCGTCAGCTTGAGCATATGTTTCATCAAACATGACGGTGGAGAAATATTCCCCCTGCAAATCCCCCAGCCGTTTAGGTTGCTTAGCGAATTTTTCAAGTACAGAAACAAGAGGTTCAGCATGAAGCACTGGGAGTCGAGCTTCAAGAGCCGGCGTTCCCTCTTCGTCATAAAGAGTGGCAAATAGTGCAAGCCGTTCCATTCCAACGGTCAAAATACGGCTTTGATGCCCCGCTTCATTCCAGGAACCTGTTTCGTCATCTTTAATGCCGCCAACTTCACCGGAACCATCATGCGCAAGACAAAGCTCGATCGTTTTGGCTGAGAAAAGGTTTGCAATATTGATAAAGCCGACAGATTGATTCGGTGAAGCCGTATAAATATTAATGCTGAATTTAACCCTGTGACCAATAGGGAAAAGCATATGCTGATTCTGAAACTGAAAATGCGCCCTCAGCCTCGGATATACCGCCGCACGTAATTGCCCGCCTTTCGGGTCATCATAAATCCCTTCCGGGTGCAGGAAACCTGCCACACCTTTCTCTGCTCCTAAGCGCCAGGCCTGCGGCAGGAAGCATTTATACAAGTTGGTCTGTACCCCACGCAGTACCGGGTAGTTCTGCTGCGCATTGAGGAAGTTTTGCATCCCTTCACAGCCTTCATACTCGCTGCGCCAGGCCGCTTCCAGTGCCGGGATCTGGTTAAAGGTATCAACACGCAACGTTGCCAGCTTCGAGGCGCTCAGCTTACGCAGCACAAATTCCGGCTCGTAATCACCCAGCACGCCCGCTTCCTGCCATTCCACTTTCAGCCACGGCGGGTTTCCGAGCATCAGGTCAAAACCGCCGCGCTCGGCAAACAGGTCGCAGAACTCAAGATCCCAGTGGAAGAAACGGTGCTGCTTTCTCAGGGCATCGACAATCGCCAGACGCGGCAAATGACGGAACAACACCTCGGTTTTCAGACGACCAGCAACGGAAAACAGCGAAGACTCTTCTCGCAGCAGGCCGTCTTCGGCAAACAGATCGCCGGTGGTGTGCTCCGCAACTTCAGTGACTTTTTCCGTAATCACAATCCCGTCGAGCAGGGTTTCAATCTCAAACAACCAGGTGCCGCGATCCGGTAGCTCATCGGCTTTGTCGATCGGCCAGAACCACAGCGCGCACCAGTAGTCCATCACCCAACGCAGCTTCTGGTAGGCGCTGTTATCTTCAAGACGACCACTGAAGGTTTCATCTTTACTGCTCAGCGAAGAACGCGTCTGCTCGCTGTTTTCTGCCGGCCACACCGGGTAGCTGTCGGCGGTTTTCAGACGTTCTGCTTTAAGTTGCTGGCGATAGGTGTTCCACAGAGCTTCCACCTTTTCGCTGATACGCTGCACATCAGCAATCTCATGCCCGGCAAAGCTTTTAATAAACTCTTTGCGCCAGCTGTCCAGGGCTTTGAAGTCATCCGGATAACGCTGCTTAACAGTTTTATCGCTGTAGTTAGCCATACCGCCGTCGGGCAGCAGGAAGTGGAAAATCTGCGTCTCTTCACGCGGCGTGTTCATCGCCAGTTCGACCGGCTCGCTGTTAAGCCAGCTAGGATCTTTGGCTTTTTTGTAGGTCAGTTCGCTCTTGTTGAACACCTGACGGCGCGCGCCCACCAGCGAGTTACCACAGTGCAGCTGGTAACCAAACCACGGTACAAACGCATCGCCACTAATGGCGTTCAGCCACAGCGACACTTCCGCCAGTTCCACCGCCACCGGGTTTAAGTCCACGCCGAAAACGTTGTTGTCGGCAATGTACATTTTCACCCGCTGTAACTCCTGGGTGTAACGATCCTGCGGAATACGGCGACCTTCCGCCTGCTGCTTGTGGAACAGATACGCTTCCGCCAGCTGGTTGATGGCTTCGTTAAGGAACGCCGCGCTGCCCATCGCCGGTTCGCACACAGTGAGGTTTAAGATGGCGTCGGCTTTGGTGTGCGGATCGCTAATGGGATCAATCTGCTCCTTAAACAGTTCTTTCAGGGCATATTTAACCAGTGAGCGGGTCAGCACTTCCGGGGTGTAATAAGAGGCAGATTTCTCACGGTCGCGCCCGGCCATACGGTAGATAAAGCTGCCTTTGCGGTGAATGCGCAGACTGCCGTCTTTCTCGTAGACCTTCTCGTCTTCGTGGTATTTGCCAATCTCATCCTTACTGACGAAGTAACCCGTCTCCAGCTCGTTAAACTCTTCCCCGGCTTTCTTCACCTCGTAGAGATCTTCGCTGGCGAAGAATCCGCGATAGGAGAGCAGCGCCTCATACACCGCACCCAACTGGTTGATACCCAACTGGCGATAAGAAATACGTCCGCGGCGGTTAAAGCGCCCTTTGGCCGGGCGGCTTAACGACATCGCCTGGATAATCTGTTGCAGGGTTTCGTTACGGAATACCACGCGGTTAAGAATGCGCGTGTTGTTGGCATCAAACAGATGACTTTCCAGACGCGGGACGCTGAACTGATGACTATGGATGGTGATCCGGTCACCGCTCTCCAGGTCACTCTGCATTTTCACGCCGCCGTTGTAGCCTTCGCGCACCAGTTTAAACAGCATATTCAGGCTGTCGTGGAAGTAGCGCCCGTTGCGATCTTCTTCGCTGGTCAGCGGGATCATCTCCAGATCGCGCAACGTTTCCAGGCTGTAACCTTGCAGATAGGTTTTGGCAGTCATTGGCGCATAACCCAGCTCCGGGCGCGCTTCAATGTAGAACAGGAACAGCAGGCGGTACATGTAACGCAGACATTCGCGGCTCAGTTCATCCGGGTCCACCGCACGGTTACCGGTATAGTTTGCCAGGCCACGGTCGATCAGATAATGCATCGCTTCGTTGCCCAGCAACTCAATGCTTTCGCGCAGGGCATATTTCAGATCTTCCGAAACACCAAACGCATGTTTGTGCGAATTGTCATCCAGCGAGTCAAGATAAGGTGCCCCACTGCCCGGCAGCAGAGAATCTTTATGTAACAACACCGCAGTCGCTTTCAGCGTATCCGTTTCACGACGGCTTAAAATCTCTTCAAAATCAAAACGTAGCAGACGGTTTTGCGCCCACTTAGTACGGTCCAGCAGCAATAGCTGACGGTTACCGAGCAGCAGCACAAAACGCGGCGGTTCATTTTGGGTGAAGACCGCCGTAGAGAGCAGATCCTGCCAGCTGCGATATTCACCGTTGGCTTTTTTGCGCAGGCTGTCGCGCTTATGTTTGTCGGTATCCGCCGGGAATTGCGCGGTCAGTAAAGAGAGCGCCAGCGGATCCAGCGTTCCCTCTTCCTGATCGTGTGCTTCAACAATCCACAGCCACGGGCTACCGTCAGTGCTGTTGTAACGCGCCAGTACCGGCAGTGGTGTATCGTCATCCAGCATTTGGATCTGTGGCGTAATTTCGTAGCCCAGCGCCTTTAACAATGGCTGCCAGCGATTACGTTGATCGGCCAGACGCTGCGGGATCTGACGCTGTTTTTCGTGCTCGGCAAGTTTGCGGAAAAACTCAGTCGCCAGACTGTTAAACTGGTTCCACGGAGCGCGGTATCCCGGCTCCACGTCTTTGCCCTGTTCACGAGCGGCACGTTCCGCTTCACGCGCTGCATTTTCCTGGGCTATCCAGGGTTCCAGCACATCGCGGATATCACTGGTGAAAACCTCACCCAAATAGTGGTTAGAGTAAAATTCGTTTTCGTTATTAATACCGACCAGCGCCATGATTAACCCTCCGCTCCGGTGATAACAGCAATTACCTGAATGTAGGGTTCTTTTTCAGTCGTCATGGTGTCCTCAATCCATTCGATATAGCTGTCAAAATTGTGTTCGATTTCGCGTTGTCTCTGCTCTTTACGGCTCTGCTTGACTGACAATTGCTGTTTGTTATCGGCAAAATCCAGCTCAAGTTGGCTCAACTGCCGCCCACGCAAAACGTCCAGCTTTTGCAGATGCTCATTCAGTTGCTGGTTAATGTGCGTTTCAAACGCATTCCGATCATGGATGAATACCTCCCGGGCATGAGCAATAGCCGCTTCAAGTAAATCCTGCTGGCGTTGGTGATTACGATCTTTACCGCCGCTGTTAGTCAGCTTGTTACTCAACTGCGGATGACGTTGTAAAAACTCAGCGAATGGCTGACTGCCGATTAGCGATTCACGGTTAAAGCTCACCACTATCCACGGGTTCACCATCGGATGTGATTTACGGTTCGGGAATAACCCGGAAAGAATGAAGTGATCTTCATCGGGTTCAAGCAGGTATGGCAGACGGATAACTGGTGCCTGATGACGACCAAAAGCCGAAGAGATTTTATCGTCCAGCCACTGCACTACCGGGTTGATTTGCCAGAGATACTGCACATCGGGCCAGGCATGTTGCTCACCGCGAGCGCGCGCAATCGCGTCGGTGATGACGGTTTTATCCTGACTTAAATAGAGCTGCCAGTTCTCCGGGGCAATTTCAGGCGGTAGCTGGTTGAAGCGGCGGCGTAACTCCTCCGGTGCCACCAGCGACAAGGTATTATCAGGCAAGGTTTCATACTGGATAGTTTGACCACTGGCTTTCAGGTAACCCAATGCTCTTTCGCAGTACGCCTGTTCGCTGGCAAACAAGCTGGTGTCTGTTTCGGTGACCATTGAGGCATCGCTGGAAACCGCACTGCATATTTCGCCAAACAGATCGTGTTCGGCGCTTTCCGAGACGTTGCTGTTCAGCAGTTGATCAAACAGGCTGGCACCATCATCCTGCATCATGAACTCTGCAACCTGCTCTTCTTCCTCTTCCTGGGTAAATTTGCCGGTAAACTCCGAACTGTCCCCAATGTTCTTCTGCGCCTGTTCGTCTTTGTTGATCAACACTTCCAGTACGCGCATATCGCCATTGATCTGTGGTTCGCTGGCCTCAGTAAGCAGATAGCGGATTTGAGGCTGATGTTTTTGCCCATAGCGGTCAATACGCCCGTTACGTTGCTGGAATACCATCAACGACCATGGAATATCAAAGTGAATCATTTTGTGGCTAAGGTGATGCAAGTTGATCCCTTCAGATGCCACATCCGAACAAACCAGAAGACGCAACGGCGACTGCGTTTTACCAAAGGCTTCTACGGTTTCCATCAATACCGTATCGCCCTGATCGCCGCGCAGCGTGGCGATCTGGTCATCTTTCAATTTCAGATCCGCTCGCAGTTGCTGTTCGAGGAACTCCAGCGTTTTAATACTTTCGGTGAAGATCACCAGGCGATCTTCCGTGTTATTGGCTTTCCAGGCGAGGTCTTTTCGGATGGTGTCGAGCAGCAACTGGTATTTGCTAAACTGGCTGGCATCAATGTTATTCAGCGCCAACAGCAATGACTCCAGTTCGTTGATCTGGCTCTGGCTATTATGATCTTTACGGCTCTCAAGACGCTTCAGACGATTCGCCACTACGCTGGCACACGCCATCGGGCTGGAAAATAGCGCTTTTTCGAGGGTTATCTTGAACAGACGACCTTTGTTTGACTGGGCCTGTTCATCGTCATCATCACGGAACTGGCTCTCAACCAGGCGACGGTATGCTTCTTCTTCTGCACCGGATGCCAGGCGAGTCAGTTTGACAATATTGCGCTCGGGGAACTCGCCGGACATCTGATCTTTCACGTCTTTTTTGAAGCGACGGACAACCAGATTTTTATCGGCAAAGTCGGCGTATTCATACTCTTTCGGGTTGGCGATCGCCGTCGGGTCAAGCATGTTCATCAGGCTGGCAAAACTTTCAGCCTTACCATCATGCGGTGTTGCTGAAAGCATAATCAGCGTATCGCTGCGCCCGGCGAGCAGTTTTGCCAGTTTACTGCGTAACGAACTGGTTCCACGTTCTGCGACGTTATGGGCCTCATCAATGACAATAATATCCCACCAGGCATTTTCCAGATGGTGACGATATTCAATGTCTTGTTTCAGCGTATCGATGGAGATAATGGTCTTGTCAAAATAGTGGAACGGGTTGTGGTTGGTTGGGATGCGGTTACGCACCTTTTGTAAACCAGCAGAATCCAGGCGGGTCAATGGGATCGCAAAACGGCTCCAGAACTCCTTCTGGAATTGTGTCAGCATCGATTTGACCGCCAGAACCAGAATACGTTTTCCGCGCCCACGACGGATCAGCTCCGAAACCAGAATACCCGCTTCCAGCGTTTTACCCAGACCGACAGCGTCGGCAATGAGTATCCGCTGACGCGGTTGTGCCAGCGCCATCCGCGTAGGATCGAGCTGAAACGGCATGGAATCCATCGCCGCCAGATGACCAAAATGGACTTTACTGTCTGTCGGTACGCGTTGGCGTAACTGACTTTCAATATACAACTGTGCCGCTTGATAATTGGCGGATTCATCTTCCACCAAATGCGTTTTTGCGGGATCAAGGATCTCTACTTTTTGTTCCAGTTTGGTCAGAAATAACCCTTCTTTACCGCGCACCAACTCTGAAATACCATCGCAGGTCAGCAAATACCCACCATCACCACTGTCATCCGCCCGGCGAATACGCCATTCGGCATCACGAATAACCACCCGCATACCAGGTGCATAATTTTGCTTATTCATCGGTTTTTCTGTCTATTTGGGGCAGTGGCGGTAACGTCATCCTGAAAAATGTGGCGCGGCACACTGCGATAAAAAAGAGGGCCTTAAAGATATCATGAAGGCCCCCGGCAAAGTGACAAAATGGGAGGGAATGCGCATAAATTGCGCATGATTTTCAAACAAAAATTATTAAAAAGTGAGCTGGGTCAACTCCCCTGGAAGATATCCCCAGGGAAGCAATTATTTATCCAGCGATAATATAACTCCTAAGGTCATTACCCGGGGCAACAGCTCGCGCTCGCGTGTTTGCCAGCCGTTCAACTTGCTGCGGTACTCGCAGGGCAAAATCAAAGAAGGTATCTTCAATACAGCGCCAGTAGCTAAGCCCCATGTCGAGCAGGACATAATGCTGACTGCCATCGCTGAAGGTGACTGTCAGCTCTCGTCCATGCTCCGTACTCTGGTTATCCCCCGTTAACCAGCTAATTGCTCCCGGCCACGCAGGCCCCAGATATCCTTCTTCAAGTAAAGTGGTCACAACCTGCTGACGATCTTCCTCATTAAGCCACGCGTTATAGAGAGCGTCGTGTTGGCGAGAGTTGTAATCCAATTTTTTGACGCAAACAGTGAGGCTGGCGCGTTCCGCCATTCCCTGTTCAACCAGCTCGGTTAAGATTTCACCTAACAAACGCGCCGTGAATGGGCTATTAAGATAACGATCGCTGTACTCAACATGCGTTATCTCTTTGTGGCGGGTAAATGCCTGCTTCCAGCCAGCGTGCTGTTGCGTGACTAACGACCAGAAACGCGAACCAAAACCTTCCAGCGGCCCGTCCAGTTGTTCACAGAGATTGATGCGCACCGCCCCGGTGGGTAAGGCGGGCAGTAAATCTTCTGCACTTAAGGTCTGACCCGAGAAGGTTTTTCCGGACGTTCCTTTAAGTGTCACTACTGGTGAAGACGCACTTTGTCCCCATAATTCACCAGGGGCAACGGTAGCGCTGTCGTCTGCGGCCCACTGTTGGCTTTGCCCTTCGCGAGTCACCTGCGCAAGCCAGCGCCCCTTTCCTTGCATGAGTTGCGCAGTGGCAATGGATTTCACTTGTAAGCGTCCTCCCGGCATCGCCGCCAACGCGGAAAGCTGATGTCTGGAGCTATCAGTTAAGTTTTCCAGCGGCGTGGCCACCAGCAACTCAACATTCCCACCGGAGGAGGCAAACTGGAGCAACTCTTTAAATAATGGCCATTGGGCAAAGTCCCACTGTTCCTGCGGCCCCGCAAGAACCAGCGAGCAGGAGTCATAAATCTCCCTGTTCAGGCATTGCGCAATACGTAAACTCAGAGGGTTAGTTTCAACCCGGCTACCATCGCCGAAGTACTGATATTCTGGCGCGAGGTTAAGTCGCTGCAACCGTACATTGGTAAGCAGGGTTAATGCATGGTGACGATCTAATCTGTTGACATAATGCTGACTGTCGTAGCTGAGCAAGCAGTGGTGACAAAATTTATCGCAACTGCAATCGAGCAATTTTCTGGCGTAATTAAAGACATCAGCCCAATGGTCGATCAATTGCACTGCATAACCTGCACCACCCGCATTATTGTCGTATATGAAGATGGAATATCCGGTATAGCCATTGATATCGCGCGCTTGCTGCGTCGTCACGCCCAGCTCAGTATTTTCGATACCCAATTTATGCGCTAACCCTTCACGCAAAGCGACCGCAAGGGAACGCGCGGCAACCTCATCACGGATCAACAGGTCATTATCATCATTAAGTTGCAGCTCAACCATATCTGTACGACTGCTATACCCCAACCACAGATCTTTATGCACATGACCGTGGCACAATTTATTGCTCCCCTGACGATCGTTACTGCCCCCTCGCAACAGGTAATGCGTATTTTCCAGCTCTGGGTTCTTTAGATTTTCAGGGGTACGCTGGGGTTGAGTTTGAGATTCTGCCCGACCACATGAGAGGCAAATTGCGTAGCCGTGCCCAAATTCCCCTTCACTGAAGTGGAACAATTCCCCACTATGGCTTAAACGGTAACGTCCTAGCCCAGCATCGGGTAAAGAAACCCACACCGAAGACGGTACAAGAACACGTGGATCTTTCCAGGGAAGTTGTGCAGGCATGGATACATCATTATGTGCCTGATAACGAATATCTGTCGCAAAACCAACAGGCTGTAAATAACGCTTCACATCAAGTTGCTGTATATCCGCTTTGCAGTGACTACATTCGACAGGATGGGTAGTACTGGTTGCCCCCGCACCACATTTACGGCAATGCCAGAACCACGGAATATGATGATCGCCTGACAGCTCCTGCCCGCTGGCAAGCACCTTGCCAAGCATAATGCCCGAGGAACGATATACTTTTCCGCCCAATACCACATCTGCACCAGGCGCATACTCGCGTAATGCTGTAGGCAAATCACGGCTGGGCAATTTTTCAATATGACGAGAAAAGCTTTCTCCCCCTTCATTAGGGTCAGCCTGAGTGGCTTTTATTGCGCGACGTTTTTCCAGCTCATCTGCCGTCAGATAATTGAAATTGACTACGCCAACCGGGAAACCATGCCCCGGCAGGAACGCTTCACTAATGAGTTTAGAAAACAGATATGCACCGCGATAATCACGAAGCTGATAAGCGATGGCTTTACCTGCTGGCGTTTCTTCCCACGCGCTGTTATCCGCCTTCAACGCTTCGATATTTTCCAACAGTATCGCAAGTTGGCTTCTCCAGCGGATATCAACCTGCTGCATCATTGCTTGTGTGCGGGTCAAGAGCTGGGTTGCCGTCAATGACATCAGGACGGTTCCCTGAGTAAGGCGTTTAAGTTTATCCGCCAGCTCATCGGCCTGGTGATTTAACCAATGAAGAAAACGAAGACACTGGCTCTCATCACCTTCAAAGAACCATTTGCAACTCAGTTTTGTCGCATCAGGAACTTCAGCTCGTAAAAACATACCTAAAACCAGGGCATTAACATGTCGTTGAACAATACTACTGCTCCCAAAACGAACCCGTGGCGCACTGGCAGTAGTGTTGAACGCCCAGAGGGGGTCTTTGAATACCTCCATTCCATGCGCCGTGTTTTTACATAACGTAATGGCAGCAGATGCACTCTCTCCACGACGCCCCGCGCGACCTGCACGTTGCAAATAATTTGCCGGCGCTGGAGGAACGTTGTTCATTGCCACCAAACTCATACCACCAATATCCACCCCCATCTCCATGGTCGTGGAACAGTTCAGCACATTAACTTTGCCTGACTTAAATTGTTTTTCATTAAACTGGTTCTGCTCAGGCGTTCTCTGCGCAGAGTGTTCCTCCAGACGATACCAGCTATCTTTCAGGGCCAGTCGGTCGCTGCGAGTAGACCATAATCCTTCCTCGCGGGCATGTTGAATCAGCGCATTACTTTCCAGCCACTCCAGACGTTCTTCTCGGGCGATTTCTCCACCACCAGACAAACGCCAGTGACGTACAGGAAGCTCAGGCATTTCAATCAACACTGCTTTTTCAGGTGCAATTTCTTTGCTACCCGGCAAATACGGAGAGTATCCCAGCAACGTGACGTCTAACGCACGTCGAGTATAGGGGCAACGCCACACTTGCTTTGGACTGTAAAATTCAGCTTGTTGTTTAATATCCAGCTGATAACCCGACTCAAACTGACGTAAGCAGGGTCGAATTGCATCCCAGACCTCAATCATTAAGTGGTTAACTAACGATTTCCAGTGAGCCTGCTCAGGTTGTATTGCCGGAAAGACTGCGATTAATAGCTTAATGACCCGGTTATAATGGCGATCGCGTATTTGTGGCCAAAGTTGATCACGTTTCTGCCCTTTGTTTTTTTTATCTGGCCCCTGGAGCATTTTTACCGGGAAACGTGCCCCCATCCAGCGAGGGTATTGCTCGTTTTCGTAAAAAACGGCACTGTTTTCACGGATAAAGAAATCAAGAGTAATCTTCAATAAATTACGCCATTCCGCTAATTGCTTATCGGGATCGGGTAATAATGTCTTCCAGTCCTGCGGGCAGGTTGTAACTTTATCAATGAATGGATAGTGAATGGCTACCAGACCCAGACTTTCGAGGGTCCAGGCATTTTTAGGGCGGCGACCAAACTCGCTGTATAAACAAAAATCTGCAAACTGTTGTTTAGTAAGATCAAGCCCAGACAATTCTTTAAAACTGCCTCTCATTCTATCGGCAAGGTCCACACTGCCAACCAGCTGTTCAGACAGCGTTTGCCATGACATGGTTTTCTTCTGCTGATTGCCAGAGTTAGCCTGAAGTATTTGCATCGCTTCAGCATGCTCCGTGCTTAAGGAACTCACCATCGGCTCAATAATTTTAAGTGCCTGAATGTCCGTCGGGCTAAGCTCCTCATTCGCAGCCATCGCTTTTTTCAGCGCGTCGATGGAATTTTTTAAAGGGAGGACAGAAAACTGGCTAATAACTTTCTCTAACAGTGCACAGTGTGCCGGGCTGAGTTTTGCTGAAGGCTCTGTAATATTTGCCAGCTCCTGGTAACAAAGAGCTCGCAACGTCGCTTTATCGGCATCCTGCTGTAAGCGGGCTGAAATGCGAGCGGTACCCTGACGCGAATCCGTAAAGGTGAGCAAGCGTCGACCATTAAACGGTCCTAACTGCTCTTCTCTTGTTTGCGGTAATGGAGAAAACTCCAGCAGAGTAGGAATAATTTCATTTAAAAAAAAGGGCGCGCCGAGCCGAAGCGGACGGAATAAAGGATTATTTTTCCGTTGAGTGTCACCACAGCAAACACAAGCAAAGGAGTTATTGCGTCCCTCACCTCGAGATTCCGGTCTTAACAGGTTTATTTCATAGTGCTTTTGCGCTTCACTATCAATTTTCCCCGCCGTCGTTTCTTCCAGTGAAATGATATATTTTTCACCATCGCTCGCAATCAGACGATCAAATTGAGAGTTATTGTCTAATTCGTCGTTGTCTTCATCTTCAGAATAAACATCTACATCAAGAGCAAACTCATCCACTTCGGCAGCGGCTGGTTGCGCTACCAACCAGTTCGTTCCATCACCGCGCATCTCCTCTTTGGCAGACAAATAAGCTGAACCACACCCGGAGCAACGTAAAACTTCAAATACCGGCGCTCCACAGTCACAATATTGGCGCTGCTCAAACCATACCTGACCAAATGGCCAGTCACTCTGATTTAATTCATGTGCTTTATGTGAGCATTGTTTGTTTGAACATGCCCATAGACCCGCCAGTGTTCTGATAAACCCATGCATACGTAATGGCGTAAAAGCCAGTTCACCTTCTCGCGATCTTGCCATTAGATCGAGGAGTTGCAGTAGCTCACGGTGATTAATATCTGGCCAGGTTCTTCTGGCAACATTGAGCAACTCACTCAAACGTACTGCCTGCCGTCCGGGATGAGTTAACGCCTGACGCAATTGCTGGGCCACACGGTAATGACAAAGCTGTTGGTAAAGATCCTGAGGGCTCAGGGATTTAAGAGAAGTTAAAGATGTGGGGTATTCATGACGAATCAGCGACTCCGATACCCGCGGTATTTGTCGATAACCGCGAACCACTTTGACATCACGTTCTGTAACGCCCGCGAGATCAGCGACAAATTTAGCAAGCTCCTTATTACCTTCAGGAGAGTCTTCACCAATAGTGGCAGAGGTCGCGATAATCTGCACAGGTTTATCTGTGCCGGGTCCAACATTGAAAGCCTGCATAACACGACGTAAAAGCAGCGCTAACTCAGCAGCCTGAGAACCAATATAACTATGGGCTTCATCCAGGACGATATACTTTAACATCCCCTGAGACTTTTCGATGATTGGGGCATCTTTACGACGAATCAGCATATATTCCAGCATGGTGGTATTCGTCACCATGATGGAAGGTGGTGCTTCATAAATGGCTTCCCGACTCAAAGCTTGTTCAGGTACTTTCAACTGATCTTCCTGAATTTCGTATTTGGTATGCCGGGTTTCGCCATTATATAGCGCGAAGCGTATTTTCCCCTTAAATCCGCGCGTCCATTCGCGAAGCCGCTCCTGTTGGCTGTTAATTAATGCATTTAACGGATACAAGAAAATAGCTTGTGTCCCTGTTAGTGACTGGCGGGTCGATTTTTGCTGACGAATAAGATCTTCCAGAACCGGTACCATAAAGCATTCTGTTTTCCCGGATCCCGTACCGCTGCTCACTAACAAGGATTTTTTGTCTTCCAGAATCGTTCGCCACGCAGTAAGTTGATGACGAAATGGCACTGGCGCTTTGCTCAATGCATCAACCAGCGGGCTGGAGATCAGCTTGTCCCGCAAATCCTCCATTGTTTCATCCGCAGGCATCCAGCCGAATGTACTTTCGAATACCGGGTCTGCAAGCAGTGACCCCTCCTGACCGGGAGGCTGAAAATATTGTGATTCCAGATAATGAGTCAACGACTTGCTCCGCAATGCCAACTGACTTACCACCGACCTCACCGCACGCTGATGAAGCTGATTTAGAAGTGGCGCATAATGCAGTTGCTGAACGTCCATCAATGACATACTCCTGCTTGTTCAAAATAATATTGATAGATTACCCCTAATTGCTGTGGGGCTTGCTGATAGTGAAATTCAAAAAGCGCAGACAGTTGATGTATCAGGTTATTATCTTTTTGGGTTAACAGCGCTGCGACTAACATCAAATTAAAACGTTTTTCAAGCCGTGAGTGATATTTATCTTCAATCCAAAGCTTATTAAAAACAGATTTTAACTCTGGAGTAATAGCACTAGACCAAAGTTCTTTAGGGAAGATACTGATACGCCCAAAGCTGTCGGGGTTCCTTAATAGCATCTGTTTAGCTTCATTAAACTGCTCACGACTAACAGTTGGCAATACATCACAACCGGTTGGTAGGCTCTCACTATATGTAAGTAACATATTCGCAATCGGAGCCAGCCGACGATCGATATGTGCACGATGGTTCATAAAAGCAATAAAGGGTTGCAATATATGTAATGCTAATGTTTTATCGTTAATCTGTTTCTCCAGATAAGTCCAACATTTTTGGAAAACATCTTTCCAGATTGAAACGGGAATCCATCCCCATGAAAAGGGTAATTCTTCCTGTATATCATAAATCGTATCGCTATCACCAGAAAGACATGATGATATTAACAATTGAACAACCACGCGGTAATTACTCGAAATACATCTGAACAAGTCCAGATCCAGCAAGGATAAGCCATTATTCATTTTGTATTTCTTAATATACTCTGTTAATAAACAGCAATAATTTTGCAATGGGTTGTTATCTATTTCAAAAATTAGCTCATTAAAATTTTTTTTGCGCTGTTCTGGGTCTGCTTCGCATAGAGCATTTAGTAATAAATCATTTGTCTGCAATACAGGTAGCATCCATTTAATTACTGGTGCAATGCGAGCTGTACCATCAAGTTTTCCCACAATTAACCATGGACTATCCTGAACATTCAGAGCTGAAAGATCATAAGCAAACTCATCTTTTTTTAACAATGATATGTGTAAGCCAGGATTCTTAAGAGAAATAGCATCAACAACCAGTTCGTCTATTCTATTTGCAGGAAAAACAACAGAATTTTTTATATCAACCAGTAACCCTTGATCGTGTTCAATAAAACTACCATCGTAGCGTTTAATATTGAGTGTTGCTTTATCCTTTCCAAATCTGTCAGAGTAAAAATCAACACATAATGTACTATTGCTGTTCCATGCACATGCCAGCATAGCATTTAGCAAATTATAGTTCTCATAAAGTGAAATTTGTTGTAATTTGTCATTGAGTCCTGATAAAAGAGGAAGGTCGGCATGTAAATAGCGGAATTTTTCAGCTACTGGATTTTCATCCAATAACTCGATATTAAGATATCCTCTTCCAGCACATGATATGGTTAATAACTCAGCATCTATTCCATGCAAATGTGCTATAGATGCCACACCATCAAAATGAACAGAACCATCATTAGTTACAAATCGGCCACCGCTAACCGGCTTAGGTAATAATAGTTTAAGATTAGAACCATCTTTCCAGGAGACCCGTAAATCAACGGTATTTTCCAGCATCAGCGATGAATTATAATAAATAGCACACTCGTTTTGTGAATAATCGGACTTAAGTGTTACTTTTTCATTGTTTGAATATTTATCAATTCTAGTATCCGTTATACCAGAAAGCATAATAATGCCTTGCTGAGCACTCTCAGGTATAATATTAATATCGAAGTCTGCTGGTAAAACTACAACTTTACCGCTAAATAAAACCTCATCATTAACTATTCGCCGGACTTCTATCTGTCCTTTTGGCATTTCTGATGCGACAGAATACCAGGCATTATTACCTGAACGAATGGAACGCCAAAAAAGTTCTTTCTCCGGTACAATGCCATATTGCAGATCCTTTTTCCAACCGATCTTCGGCCAGGCTCGATGGACAGGATAATCCGATTTAACCAGTTCAACTTCTGTCGATTTAATATAATATTCAATCGCAGAATCATAAAGTTGCTGGGTGCGAATTGTACAAACAGCACCATCATGTAAAACAACGCTAAATACTCCACTTATTTTAGTTAAGCTGCGTTCACTGTTTTTCAGCAACCTTGGGATATCAAACTCACCTTCTCCACTAATATCTAAATGGCTATTTTTCGGTAGCGAAATAAACAGAGCATTTAGCCTGGAACCCACAGACCCCATACCAACAAGTTTTAGCTGCGATTCACTCTCATTCATCGCTTCAAAAACCCAGGGAAGTTCTTCAGTAAGTTCATAACCGCCTTTTGGAATTGTGTGACCTAACAGAATTGGACCTTCATGAAGCGACAATGAGATTTCGGCCATTGCATCTGCACCAGAGAGTTTTTGCATCGCAATAGGTAATAACTCGACCCGCCAATCTTGCTGCTCATAACGGCTTAGCATTGCCAACCTTGCCCCGCCATTTTTCCATTTTCCTGAAATGATGAGTCGGGTCTGCTCCGGCTGAATATGGCATTCAAACAAAGAGGTTAACTGTTCTGTACGCATTGTGGCCGGGAATCGGAACCGGGCATCGCAATACCAACTGTCATCAACATCGACCCAGATTCTTTCAACCTGAAGACTACTTGCACTGCGTATTTCAGAAGATTGAGAAAGTAATCGCCTTACAATCTCTGCAGCATTCGCTTCGGGGAGAACGAGTGGAAGTTGAAGATGCCAGTCTGGAGAGAGCTTACGTAATGCAGAAACGGGATCACTGCTATGAGGAGGATGCTCACTAAGTAATCGGCAGAGAGTCTCGCAGAATTCACCGGCTATTTCATAGACCAGTTCGTTTTGCATTGTGACAGGAATCGTATCGCCTAATTCTTGTGCAACTTTAGCGGCAGGATATTGAGATGATTGCCCACGAAGCGCCTGATATATCCTTCTGAAATAGGTAATCAAATAACCGCTCTCATTTTCAATCATGCGGATAGGCAAACCACCTTCACAAGCCAGTGTATGCAGATAACCCGAAGCTTGTCCCAGGTTTCTTATCTTTCTTTTCCAGTAGCGAATGCCATCATTAACCAGCTTCTGTCGATGAACATACGGAACTTTCCAGTTAATAGAATCTAAAATTGTGTCCCATTTAGGGTGTCCGACCGTATGAGTCCGGCGGATAAACTCTGCGGCATATATGCTAAATAGAACATCGCTATAGGAAATGAATATCGTTCTTGGATAACTACGGGGGGCATATGTACGCAGTAGTTCTGCCAAACTTTCGTACTCTGTATCAGTACAACGGTAAGCATATAACGCCCGTCCATCAGCTCCGGATAATGAACGGCGACTAAAAAACATGTTAAGCCATTGCAAAAGTGGGTTAACTGGAGTTTTCACAAGCAACCTGCCTTCCTTTGATACAATTCGTAACAGGTTACTATCATCATAAAAAAGCTCAACCCGATGAACTCGCTAAAAATGAGACAAATCATTTATATCTCGAAAAAACTTGTTACAATCATGAGCGCTACACCGAACTTAACCATATAAATTATGTGTGTTTTGTTTATTTTTTAAACGATTACAACTATCCATTATTTACACAGGTATCAAAATGTTAGCGCAGCTTTTTGAGCAGTTGTTTCAATCGATAGACTCTACACTGATCACCAATATTTTCATCTGGGCTGTTATATTCGTATTTTTATACGCGTGGTGGTGTGACAAAAAAAATATACATAGTAAGTTTAGAGAATATGCTCCAACCTTAATGGGGGCATTAGGTATTCTGGGTACTTTCATTGGTATTATTATTGGTTTACTCAATTTTAATACCGAAAGTATTGATACCAGCATCCCCGTATTATTAGGTGGCCTAAAAACAGCATTCATTACAAGCATTGTAGGTATGTTTTTTGCCATTTTATTTAATGGAATGGATGCTTTCTTTTTTGCCAATAAACGAAGTGCGTTAGCAGAAAATAACCCTGAATCTGTTACACCTGAACATATCTATCATGAATTAAAAGAGCAGAACCAGACTCTGACTAAATTAGTCTCGGGTATTAACGGTGATAGTGAAGGTTCTCTTATTGCTCAAATAAAATTACTACGTACTGAGATTAGCGATTCCTCGCAGGCACAATTAGCTAATCACACTCATTTCAGTAATAAGCTTTGGGAACAACTTGAACAATTTGCAGATCTTATGGCAAAAGGTGCTACAGAACAAATTATTGATGCTTTGCGACAAGTCATTATTGATTTTAATCAAAATTTAACTGAACAGTTTGGTGAAAACTTTAAAGCTCTTGATGCCTCTGTAAAAAAACTTGTTGAGTGGCAGGGAAATTATAAAACGCAAATTGAGCAGATGTCAGAACAATATCAACAAAGTGTCGAGTCCCTGGTTGAAACAAAAACTGCGGTTGCAGGGATTTGGGAAGAATGTAAAGAAATTCCTCTGGCTATGTCTGAACTGCGTGAAGTGCTTCAGGTGAACCAACATCAAATCAGCGAACTCTCCCGCCATTTAGAAACCTTTGTCGCCATCCGCGATAAAGCTACAACCGTATTACCTGAAATACAGAACAAAATGGCTGAAGTGGGTGAACTGCTGAAATCCGGAGCTGCAAATGTTAGTGCATCTCTTGAGCAAACCAGCCAGCAAATACTTCTTAATGCAGATTCAATGCGCGTTGCCCTGGATGAAGGTACCGAAGGATTCAGACAATCGGTTACCCAAACACAACAAGCATTTGCCTCGATGGCACATGATGTCAGCAATTCCTCCGAAACCCTAACCAGCACGTTAGGTGAAACAATTACTGAAATGAAACAAAGTGGTGAAGAATTCCTGAAATCACTAGAGTCGCACTCGAAAGAATTGCATAGAAATATGGAACAAAATACGACGAATGTGATTGATATGTTCAGTAAGACTGGTGAAAAGATTAACCATCAACTATCCAGTAATGCCGATAATATGTTTGATTCAATCCAGACATCATTTGATAAGGCAAGTGCAGGGCTGACTTCTCAAGTCAGAGAATCAATTGAAAAATTTGCTCTATCCATCAACGAGCAGTTACATGCTTTTGAGCAAGCAACTGAACGTGAAATGAACCGTGAAATGCAATCATTAGGTAATGCTCTGCTTTCAATCAGCAAAGGTTTTGTCGGTAACTATGAAAAACTTATTAAAGATTACCAAATAGTTATGGGGCAGTTACAAGCATTAATTTCTGCTAATAAACATCGCGGGTAATCGATCATGGATAAGATTATAGGGAAACAATTACCTAAAAAAGATCAAGATAATGAACATTGGGTATCCATGTCAGACCTAATGGCAGGGCTGATGATGGTTTTTATGTTCATATCTATTGCTTATATGCACTACGTACGTATTGAAAAAGAAAAAATTAAAGAAGTTGCCGTAGCCTACGAGAATGCTCAGTTACAGCTTTATAATGCTCTGGATATTGAGTTTGCAAAGGATTTACAAGACTGGGATGCAGAGATCGATAAACAGACTCTGGAGGTTCGATTTAAATCACCGGATGTTTTATTTGGCTTAGGAAGCACAGAGCTAAAACCAAAGTTTAAACTCATTCTTGACGACTTCTTTCCTCGCTACCTAAAAGTTCTAGATAATTATCAGGAACATATTACTGAAGTCCGCATTGAAGGTCACACAAGTACTGACTGGACAGGAACAACGAATCCTGATATTGCTTATTTTAATAATATGGCACTATCGCAAGGTCGTACACGTGCAGTATTACAATACGTTTATGACATAAAAAATATCGCGACACACCAACAATGGGTTAAAAGTAAATTTGCCGCAGTAGGTTATTCATCTGCACATCCCATTCTTGATAAAACCGGCAAGGAGGATCCTAATCGCTCTCGTCGTGTCACCTTCAAAGTTGTAACAAATGCCGAGTTGCAGATTAGAAAGATTATTCAGGAGTAAGAGATGAAATTATCTATCGACCTTTCAGAACTTATTCAATTAGGGAAGAAAATGTTACCAGAAGGAGTCGATTTTTTTCTGGATGAATCCCCTATTGACTTTGATCCTATAGATATTGAGTTATCCACGGGTAAAGAAGTTAGTATCGAAGATCTTGACCCTGGTAGCGGGCTTATCTCTTATCATGGCCGCCAGGTTCTTTTATATATTCGGGACCATTCAGGGCGTTATGATGCGGCTATCGTAGATGGCGAAAAAGGAAAACGTTTTCATATTGCCTGGTGCAGAACTCTTGATGAAATGCGCCATAAAAATCGATTTGAAAGGTATCATGCAACTAACCGCATAGATGGTTTATTCGAAATTGATGATGGTTCAGGTCGGAGCCAGGATGTTGATTTACGGGTATGTATGAATTGCCTCGAACGACTTAATTATAAAGGAAGTATTGATAAACAACGAAAAAGAGAGATTTTTAAATCATTCTCATTAAATGAGTTTTTTTCAGATTATAGTACCTGTTTTCGTCATATGCCTAAGGGTATCTATGACAAAACAAATAGTGGGTATGTCGAAAACTGGAAGGAAATATCTAAAGAAATACGAGAAAAGGCCAATTATGTTTGTAATGATTGTGGCGTGAATTTATCAACCGCCAAAAACTTGTGCCATGTCCATCATAAAAATGGCATCAAATATGATAATCACCATGAAAACCTTCTTGTTCTGTGCAAGGATTGCCATCGAAAACAGCCCCTCCACGAAGGTATATTCGTTACCCAAGCTGAGATGGCTATCATTCAACGTTTACGTTCCCAACAAGGGCTATTAAAAGCAGAATCCTGGAATGAAATATATGACCTGACTGATCCATCAGTGCATGGTGATATTAATATGATGCAACATAAAGGCTTTCAACCTCCTGTTCCTGGGTTAGATCTTCAAAACTCAGAACATGAAATTATTGCAACCGTAGAAGCTGCATGGCCAGGCCTTAAAATTGCAGTTAACCTTACTCCCGCCGAAGTCGAAGGATGGAGAATATATACCGTGGGTGAGCTGGTTAAAGAAATACAAACCGGAGCCTTTACGCCAGCAACTTTGTAAATTCTAACACTCCGTGAAAGTTAAGACTTTCACGGAAGATAAATAAAACTTCCCTGATTTGTGACTCAAATTACAAAAGTAGTTTATGGCATAACTTGTCTATCTTTATGGTGTAATAGGTATAAAGGTATATGCTATGGTTCGCCTCATACTTAAAACTTCCCTCATACGGGTGAAGGTTAAAGCTTTGTAGACAGGAGACAGTCACAATGAATAAAACAATAAATTGATGTCGCACGCGCCGATGGGCATGGCGGGTAATGTAACTTTTGTACACAACGGCAAGGCTTATGTTACTGGCGGTGTTAACCAGAACATCTTCAATGGCTATTTTGAAGATCTCAACGATGCTGGAGAATATTTAGCAGCTATAGACAAGATCAATGCCTATTATTTCGACAAAAAAGCAGAAGATTATTTCTTCAATAAGTTTTTGTTGTCTTTTGATCCCTCAACACAGCAATGGATCTTCACTTGCAGGCTTGAACAGCAGAAAATTTGCGAGCATGATCGCAATTATTTCACTGCCAGGGATATCAATGGCTTCCAGTAAATCGCTACAGCAGGCAATTGCCAACATAAAAATCTGGCACAAGGGTGAACAGCGCGCGCCGCATAAGCCATTGTTATTGCTATACGTATTAGCGGGATACCTGAATGGACATCCACGCCTTTTCGATTATGGATCGGAAATCTACGAACCTCTGCACAGTTTACTGGAACGTTTTGGGCCACAGCGTTCACAGTACCGACCTGATATGCCGTTCTGGCGATTACAAGGCGACGGATTCTGGCAATTACACAATGCCGAGCTTTGCTCAACAGCAGGGAGCAGCCGACAACCGCCAGTGAAGGAACTGAACGAATACCACGTTGCAGGCGGTTTCGATGAACAGCACTACGCCCTGGTAACCGGCAATAAAAAACTCATCAATACTCTGGCGCAACAGATACTCGAAGCGCACTTCACCGAGAGTATTCAGGAAGAAATTGCTGACGAGCTGGGTTTTGATCTCCAGCAAATCCGTAAACAGCGCGACCCGTTATTTCGCAAAAATGTATTACGCGCTTATAACTACCAGTGCGCGATATGTGGCTTTAATATGCGCCACGACGACACCACCGTCGCGCTGGAAGCGGCGCATATAAAATGGAAACAGCACGGCGGTCCTTGTGAAATTCCTAATGGCCTGGCGCTTTGCGCAATTCACCATAAAGCCTTTGATAAAGGATCGATTGGCCTGGATGAAAATATGCGGGTACTGGTCTCGGATGCGGTAAACGGCGGAGGGATCGTTGAGAGATTATTCTGGGATTTTGACGGGAAAACTATTGCGTTGCCGCAGGTGCGTAAAAATTACCCTTATGAGGGGTTTGTGGAGTGGCATCGGAAAGAGGTTTTTAGGGGGTGAGGTTGATAACTATCGCAGTATGTTCAATATTGCTGACATAATCAGTGCAGGATCTTGCCGCTAGTTTACAACTCGCCTTCGATAGCGGCGCAAAACGTGTTCTGTTGCCGATATCCTCGGCTATGGATATTCCAACAGTTCCGGCAGAGTTGTTTACCAAGTTTCAGGTAAGTTTTTACTCAGAACCGGTTGATGCGGTTTATAAGGCGCTGGATGTGAATTAACACATTCCTCAGCTTATTTACAAAAGGATTATTCCCATTTGATATAATATCAGTGCCAATTTACTTTTTTCAATGGAATATATCTCGGCTAAATAATAATAAAACTTATCGCTAATGGATTAAATAAACAATTTTCTAATTCATTTCACCACCTTTGATATAGAAATTGATGGTGTTGTCGCTGCCATTGCTTATGGTGATGATAAAATCCACGTTTCTGGATCGTTGCGTAGAAAATCATCACTACCTTGATATTTTGATGCGATATGATCATACCGTTCCGTAGTACCAATTTCAATTTCAGGCTAAACCCCAACATTAAAAAAATTAGAGTTATTCACTGATTATATTATCAATAATATAATCAGTGAATAACATGGACTATATAATAAATTGCTCTAATCATTTCCCTTACGAATATATGGGCCAAAAGCCCAAGAATCATAATAAGGGTGATGGACTAGTTTTTCATTAAATCGAACACTATAAGTTAATTTTTTTATATTTTTACGTACAGCATTAATACTGGGCAAAGAGGAAAGATAATCTATAAACTTATCGATAGTGATTTCCCCTTCGCAACACTCAAACCCATCAATGATATTTTTCGCCATTTTTCCATTTTCATTTGTTTGATATATCACTCCAGGTATTCGTTGAAAAAAACTAGATAATGCATATTTGTCCGCTACATATGTATCATCCACATGATATTTCCCACCGAGCATAGTTGTAGTAACAATAAGCTTATACACACCTTTGGGTTGCCATGTTGATGGTAGTTCGAATTCTTTAATGATCACATCAAGATGATTAAGATAATGTTCAGAAATTCGATTTATTTGTTGAAAATAAGAACGCATAAATTTATTATTATGATCATGTATTAATGAGCTATCTCCAACGATGTTACACACTTGCTGATAGTACTTACCATAATATATTGGTTGACCATTTGATTTTAGTTCTGTAAAAATCAAACAATCATCCAGGAGAATCACGCAATCGCACTGATAATTAGCATGAGCATCAATTGGAGAAGCTTTAATCCCCGCATCACGAACTTGTTTTATAAATTGTTGCTCATGAAATCGCCCTTTACTTGCTTGAGAAATTTTTTTGGAACCAAATAATGACATTAGAGAGCGAGTCACTGAGCTATTTGCTATTAATGCAGGCATTAAGCATAAACCGTCCATACAGGGAATAAATGGGCAATCATTAAGATCATGTGATTTTGAATTGAAGGTAAAATAATCTATCAGTTTTTTTGCTGCATCTGCTGCAATCCCCTTACGTTGAAAGAATGATAACCAACTCTCACGGCTTTTTATGATCAGCCAGCGATCCAACTGTAGGGGTATAGGTTTTGTCGATGAAAATCTTTTGCTCATTTCTTCTTTAGATAACTCGACTAAACATTGATAAGCGTGCACCCAATTAAATAATGATATATTCCCATATTCTTCATGAAGGTCATCAGGAGACATATTTTCCAACTCGCTTAGATGAAATGAGCTAAAAACGCCATCAGAATTTAAGTAAGATGGCATATGATCCTTTACCCAACTATTTAGATGAAAATGTTTGTTACTAAATTCATGAACTTCGCTATATAGATGTGACGCTCTCATCATTAGTCTATTTCTTGCAATCTCATAATCTCGGTATAAACAAAAACTATCAACCTCAAGAGAGTAAATGTTATTATCCAATTTTGTAAATACTGCACTACTTAGTCTGAAAAAGTCTCTTACTCTGCTTAATGAGTCAAAAACATTCCACTCATTAAGGTACCCTCCCATTGAAAGCAAGGTTTGTTTATTCACACAAGAAGTTAGTTTCAATGGCTCATGAGTCCGTAAATAAGAAAATATTCTTCCGGTGTAATTGGCTACCTCATCAAATGCCCTATCGATAACTCGAAAATATTCGATATCAGGTTCAGCATGAATATTAATATTTTCAGAAACGATAAATAATGGAAAAATCCTCTTCATTTTTTTAGGATCATTGACCACAACCAAGGATGATAATGATGATAAAAACATCTCACAAAACATGATGAGATTAAGTATTAATGCATGTGATTTTTTTGTATTTTTACGCCAAATACCAGCACATTTTGTAGCCGCAAAGAAAGAATTATTTATATCATGCATAATTTTACATTGACTCTCGAACTCAGAAATTAGTTCAATGTTATCAGGAAATGAGTTTACTAGCTCATTAATACATTTTTTGAATGTATTGTTATACTCAACTTCAGTCTGAACTGAAAATCTATTATAATAGATGGAAGATATTCTCAGCACATCCAAGGCGATATCTATACTAATATCATCTCTTTTTATGTACTCACAAAAAAAAGAACAAAACTGTTTCGGGTCGTTAGCAAGATTACTAATTCTAGTGGTATCATAAACTTTTTCCATTTTTCCATACATCCTATTGTCTAAATTACTATAAAACTAGCCACTTAACTAATAATTATAAATTTCATCTTTTACACCTTGCATTTTTATAACCAATGAAATCTACGACAAGCAACTGATGGATAATCCGATATTGGTCGCATTTAATGGCATGGTAGCAAAGTTTTCATCACATACCTCCTTTGCACCAGAATAAACGCCAGAGATCTGAAATTGCGAGTACACTACAGAAATTGTACTGCCGGTCCCATCAGCATAAAACCATAGTTACACAGGTAATCATCATTATTCGCCAAGATAATAAATATTATTCGGTAGAATAGCGTTCTCAGGTGGTCAGTATAATTGTCTTCAACAAGATGTCTGCGCATCTCGTCTGCTAGCCCTACATAACTGCTCTCGACCGAAACTATTTATTGAATGTTCACCAAGGTGGGCGTGGAGACAAAATGACGTCTTTTGATATTAGCTACCTGAGCCACATGGTCAAAACGTTCAAGTAGCATAGCGAAACCACCCTGCCCACGTAATGTGGACGATGCAGCTTCCAGCCAGAGCAAACTTGGGACCATCGACTACAAAATGAAGAATACTGAACTGCTTTTCTGGCAGGCCTATATACTGCACGGATATGGGTGATTTCAGACACAAAAAAAGCCGCCCTTGAGCGACTCGATTTGCATACGGTGTGGTGCGAAGGCCGGACTCAAACATGCGATTTAACCTCATGATTTAAAATTGTTAATAATAAACAACACCATCCTATACCAACACAGATACCAACACGAAAAATCACTGGTTTTCGGCATCGAACCAGGACAATCAGGTCCTGATTGAGATACCGAGCTCTGTTACTCGTCATCTTCCTCGACAGGCTCCATTGCATCAAGTGGTACTCGCACCATCGCGATAGAACCAATCCGGATAAAAGCATCTTCCCCATCTATATCGGTTAACTGATATCGCTTACTTGATGCCGGATAATTGTGTCGATTGGCAACAGTGTACTCTTTCGTACAGCCAGAATGTGGCAGACTGAGGTGGAATAGATAACGTCCGTATGCCCGCTGACCACCTCCGGGCGGGAGAGTGTGGTATCTGACATCATCATTTTTCCTTTCTGTTTATAAATGAAAACGCCAGCCGTGTTCAGGCTGACGTCAGGGAAGTGAAATCGGGTGAGTGATCTTCACTGGTTCTGGTGCAAAAGTTACTGTTGGCGCAGGGTACGGATACAGGGAGATAAAACAGACGATGCAACGGAGCAGGCTGACGCTGAGAAGTAAAAAGCCGGAGCTTGTGGAGCAAGAGCTGTGGGGTGTCTTACTGGCTTATAATCTGGTGAGATATCAGATGATTAAAATGGCGGAACATCTGAAAGGTTACTGGCCGAATCAACTGAGTTTCTCAGAATCATGCGGAATGGTGATGAGAATGCTGATGACATTGCAGGGCGCTTCACCGGGACGTATACCGGAGCTGATGCGCGATCTTGCAAGTATGGGACAACTTGTGAAATTACCGACAAGAAGGGAAAGGGCCTTCCCGAGAGTGGTAAAGGAGAGGCCCTGGAAATACCCCACAGCCCCGAAAAAGAGCCAGTCAGTTGCTTAACTGACTGGCATTACAGAACCAAGATGCCTATTTCGTTTCAGCATCAACTGTTAAATTATCTGGTTGCCAACGAGAATACTGAGCTTTTTTGTCCCCAAGACTGACCGTCAACGCCACAATCTTTGACTGTTTGACATTGTCATGCCCGCAGGCCAGCGGATCTAAAGACATTAGACTGCTTGCATCAGCCAGTTGCGTATCTGGCTATGTCCCTTAATTGGTAAGGGTTCGAGGAACTCAACATTAACGCATTTTTTAGCGCATCACCGACAGTGTATATGAACGATTGCACTCTGACGATGGTTGATTTATTTGGTTGCGTAGGGGCTAGCTAGTCTGGTACCGGAGGCTAGATCTGAAGTACTGACCCCAGGAATAACGCCGGGCTAACTCATATTCTGACCCATTGTCAGCCCGCGTGTTTACTGCTCTAGCTCATTTCCTGTTGTCAGGCGTTCAATTCCCAACTGCAGGTTATGGCCCGGTGCACAAACACCTGACGGCAGGTATCACTTACCCGAAGAAGGTAAAGCCCTCAAGAGGCAGTAACTCAGCCAACCTCTCCTCCGGCCACTCCGGCAGACGCGTCAGGACGTCCGTCAGCCAAGCATGTGGCTCCAGACTGCGGTTCCCAGAAGGCTCATTATCTGTGCCGCGCGGTTCCCGGCCACCAGTGAACCAGCGAACAACCAGGCCTTTCGTCCCATAACGACCGGACGGATAGCACGCTCGCAGATATTGTTGTGTGTGCCTTGAAATGCACGATCTTTCCGTCGGTGAAAGTCCGCCCCGGCTAACTCTCGCTCCGACTGGAAGGACAAGAAGCGGTCCAGGAGGTAACAAAAGGGCTGAATCTCTCCCTGAAACGACTTCTTCAGGAAGTCAACGGGTTATGCGGGCCGTAACGTGAGTGAACACTGAGCAGCCATCGAAATGCCGTCGAGGGTGCTGACACGCCACAATAACGGGGAAGGCCGACGATGACCGGGAAGAGAGTGAGAAAGGCATCGGTCATACCCACCGGGGTTGTGGTGTCAGCATGCATAACAATTGATCGATCGTGCAACAAGAGAAGTCCATAACGGTGTCTGTCCGGGTGACGGGCAACAACGCCTCGCGAGGGGGTGAATCGGTTGTTATGGATGGCAGATGGGGTGTAGTAGTGAAAATACTGAGTAATGTCAGAGGAGCGAAGGCCCCCTCTTGCAGTACCAGTGTAACATGCAGGAAGAGCCCGGCGATTGCCATCAGCCTCACAACCCCGCTAGAACCGGTTCAGAACCTACAGAAAACACTACAGGAGAAAGCAAAGTGAACCGCCCCGTGTTTCCTGTTTATCATTTTCTGGTCAGTGCCGCGATTCTGGTATTCGTGGTGATTTTCTGGCGGACACACCATCGCGACCACCGTAACTGGCTGGCTCTACGGCTATTCGTATTATGCTCTGTAAACCGTTGGCCATTGCGGATGGTTAAAGGAACAGTTGTGGGGACAACTGACACATTACGTGAAATGCAGCGTTATGAACAACTGAGTAGCACGGGGCTGACAACTGGAAAATCCAGCCGGGAGCACCGTTATATGATACGATTGTTATTGTCACTGGTGAGAGTGTGCGCAGGGATTATATGTCAGTGTATGACTATCCCGTACCAACCACACCGTGGCTGAATACGGCACCCGGTTTATTTATTGACGATTATACCTCGACAGCCTCCAGTACAGTGTCTTCCCTGAGCCGGACACTGATTTATGACTATGAGCAGAACCCTGATTCCGGCAACAATGTGGTGGCGCTGGCAGCAAAAGCAGGATACAGCACATGGTGGATATCCAATCAAGGAAAACTGGGGGAGCATGACACACGCATCTCTGTTATTGCTTCTGATGCGGAGCATGCCACTTTCCTCAAGAAAGGCAGCTTCGCTTCCCGTAAAACAGATGACAAACTGTTGTTACAGGAAACAGAACGTGCGCTGGCGGATACATCCTCTCCGAAGATAATTTTCCTGCACATGATGGGTTCTCATCCAAATCCGTGTGACAGCCTTAACTCCTAGCCGAATAATTACCTGGAGCAGTATCCCCGAAAAATTGCCTGTTACCTCGCCAGCATCAGTAAACTGGATAACTTTCTTGGCCAGCTTGATGGTATCCTTCGCCGGTACTCACGTCATTTCGCCATGCTTTACTTTTCTGGCCTTGGGCTGTCGGTCAGCGACAGTGCCAATCCTGTTCATCATTATGGTCATATGCAGGGAGGCTACAGTGTGCCACTGATTATTACCGCCAGTGACATAACGTCTCATCAGCCCGTCAGTAGAAAAATCAGTGCCCGTCATTTCGCAGGTATTTTTCAGTGGATGACCGGTATTTGTACTGAAAATATACCGCCATTCAATCCGCTGACAGACGAAGATAACTAACCTGTTATGGTTTTTAAGGGAGAGAGGAATATACCGGCAGACAGTTTGAAACCTCAGCCACTTATTCTTCCTGATCACAGGTAATCATATATGGCAGACTGTAATACAGTCGCTTGTACTGAAAAGTATTCTGTATAAAATATCCGTATTCATATCAGCACAAGGGACCATCAAATCCCTGCAGCACTCCTTACGTCAGTTATCCCGCATCACCCTGTGAGTACAGGATTTTTTATGAGGTTACTTTTTTATTGAATGTATATAAATAATGAATAACCGCGGATTCTGATAATCCCCCCTGCAGGGAGCGGTAAATAGTAAATACATCAGTTAATACCGTTTGTCTTTTTTAACAAAGAAAATAATCCTAGAATAATTCCCGGGCATTTGCCCGGGATGATTACTGTTTTAATGGATTATTAATCTTTGCATATTCAAATGGACTGATAAACCTTTCTCTGTTTACATCCAGAAAATCGGCCCACCACTGTAGCATCAATCGCCGTTCTTCCAGATGCTCTGCTTTATGGATATACGCGGCCCTCACTGAATTTCGCGCCATGTGGCTCATCTGACGTTCAACAGCATCACGAGACCACAGACCTGATTCGACCAATGAACTACAGGCCATTGTTCGAAAGCCATGACCACAAACCTCTACTTTTGTATCATACCCCATGACCCGTAACGCACTATTTACCGTATTCTCACTCATGGGTTTGTGCGAATCGTGATCACCAATAAATATCAAGTCATGGGCCCCATAAAACTGTTTTATCTGCTTTAAAATTGCAAGAGCTTGCGTTGAAAGAGGCACTAGATGCGTTGTACGCATTTTTGAGCCTCTATGGGAATGTTTCACTCCAGGAATAGGCTCCCGCTCCGGTGGGATAGTCCATATAGACGCTTCGAAATCGATCTCTGACCAACGAGCAAAACGCAGCTCACTGGACCGAATAAAGATCAGCAAAGTGAGTTCTATCGCCCATCGGGTTAGCGGCCTACCAGTATAGCTATCTATTTTTGTAAGCAACTCAGGGATGCGCTTTAATTCAAGCGCGGGACGATGTTGTCGATTACAGGAAGCAACCGCCCCAGCCATCTCTTGTGCCGGGTTATAATCAATTAACCCACTTTGCACTGCATAGCGCATGATGGCTGTAGTGCGCTGCTGAAGACGAGCGGCCACTTCAAGACGTCCAGACATTTCTACGGCCTTAATAGGTGCTAATAAATCTCGAGTTTTTAACTCAGCGATATTACGTTCACCAAGCGCTGCAAAAAGATTATCTTCAAGACTTTTTAGCACACGATGGGCGTGATCTTCAGACCACTTTTTATTGGTGCCATGCCACTCAATCGCGACTTCTTTAAAGGTTCGTGCTTTACTCTGTTCAACCTTATCATTTTTCTTTTTGTCTCCCGGATCGACGCCATTCGCAAGCAGCTTACGCGTCTCGTCACGACGTACTCTGGCATCCGCTAGTGTGATTTCAGGATAAACCCCAAGTGCCAGCATTTTTTGCTTTCCCTCATAACGGTACTGCAAACGCCAGTACTTAGAACCATTTGGATGGACAAGCAGATGCATACCGCCACCATCAGTCAGCTAATATTGCTTATCCGTTGGCTTGGCTGCTCTGACTTTGATATCTGTTAATGCCATCGTATTCCCTCCCTGTTGGTACAAGCATTATCGAACCGGAAATACCATCATCTGTACCAACATATGTTGGTAGATGTACGTTGATATCGGTTGACCTTGAGAGAGTTAATATAGCGGGAAAGATAGATAAACACTGGATTTCAGGCATAAAAAAAGACCTCAGTTGAGGTCTATTTACATACTTTTGGTGCCGAAGGCCGGACTCGAACCGGCACGTATTTCTACGGTTGATT
>OOBI01000231.1_pt1 | contig 61510 bp, 59 predicted proteins | sample 1671081 | NCBI WGS metagenome assembly OOBI01 (sample SAMN06348120, study PRJEB24527) | human gut metagenome | biome: human gut; feature: ankylosing spondylitis patient; material: feces | host: Homo sapiens | place: China | collected 2015-10 | reverse complement strand
CGGGCAGCTATGATCTGGTGCTGATGGATGTGCAGATGCCGGTGATGGACGGCTATACCGCCACCCGGCAGATCCGCGCACTGGGCGACCCTGCACTGGCAAAGATCCCGATCCTTGCCATGACTGCCAATGCATTCGATGAAGACCGCCGCAATGCCTTGGAAAGCGGCATGACCGGCTTTTTGTCCAAACCCATCGTGATCGGCGACCTTGTGCAGGAGCTGCGCAAGATCCTGTGACCAACTCATCATTGACAAACCTACATTGTGAACTCAAGGAGCCTGTCCAAAAGAAAGCATAAAAATGCATATAACGCCCTATGAAATGGTGTCACGGGGCGTTTTATTTTGTCTTGTTTTGTGGGCGATGTTGCGGTTTATGTTGCGGTTTTGCGAAAACTTGCGAGACTAAATAAAAAAATCCCACGAAATTACGATTCTAAACGTAAATTCGTAGGATTTTTGGAGCTACTGACCTGATTCGAACAGGCGACCTGCTCATTACGAGCGGGCAAGGAATTTGAAATAAAACACATAAATACGATAAAAATATAAACAACGTGCGCCACTTTTGCGCCACCACAAATTAGCCGGTCTGTTTTTTGAGATAGGAGTCCAGACGATTGATCTTCTTTTTCTTGAATTTTTTGTCAAGAGAAGTGTAGATGCCGAGGGTGACGCTGATATCCTTATGACCCATTTGATCGCGGGCGGTGAGAACATCGACTCCGGCAAAGTACATCAGGGTACAAAAGGTGTGCCGCAGCTGGTGAGGTGTAAAGGGTTCAATGCGCATGGGCAGGCCGCCTGGGCGCTTTTTGCTTTCTTCGCCGTGATAGCCGTACTTTGCATTCAGATCGGCCATGTAGCTGCTCCACAGAGTTTTCCATGCCTGCTCTGTCATGCGGTGGCCCTTTACAGTATGCAGTACATACAAGCAATCGTCCTGCTGAGTTTTGAGATAGTCCGCAAGGATCTTTGGGATATTAACGACCCGGACACCGGCTTCTGTTTTGGGATCCTTGATTTTTTTATCCTTGAAATTATAACCGCTGTGAACGGTGATCGTGGCGTCTTTCAAATCGACATCGGCCCAAGTGAGGGCGGTAGCTTCGCCGCGGCGGAGGCCTGAGTAAAGCAGTAGCATGGCAGCACGCTGGGCGCGGTGAGGCGTTTCGCGGATCCACTGCTGCTGTTCCTCTGTGATAGGCTCACGGTGCTCAGGATCAGCACCGGCAGGGCAGGTGGTTTTAACAATGGGATTGTATTGTACCACTTCTGGGATAGCAAGTTCATAGGCAGCCTTGGCGCTGCTGCGCAGATTGGACAGCGTGAAGTGGGACAGTGGTGGTTTGCCATTGTGCCACTGGGCCAGAGAGTTAAGGACCCGCTGAAAGTCGGCAGTGCGAAGGTCTGCTGCAGGCTGATCCAGAAGCGAACCCCAATGGTTTTTATTGTCTTCATAGCGGTCGAGACTCTTTTGCCCGATGCCTTTGGCTGTTTTGGCAGCAATCAGGTTATCGTACAGAGTGGCAAGGGTGGCTTTGGATTGGGCGGGATCCATTCCTTTGCCTAGTGCTGTGCGGTAAGCTTCGGCAGCAGCACGCGCTGCCTTTGCGGTGGAACCATAAAAGCTTTTGTACTTGGGCTTACCGGTTTCATCTTTACCGATGCAGACACGGTAGCGGTAACGGCCATCGGAACCTTTTTTGTTTGCCATGTGTACACACCTCCTCTGAAAAAATTCTGGGTTGCAGAAGGATCATATTGGATTTACAATAGAAAAGCGGAGACGCGACGGGATTTGCAAGGCATTCCATGATAGAACCTCCTACTTTTCTTTTGGACAGACAGCAGAGCAGAGAACCCCTTGGCTGGAAACAGCTGAGGGGTTCTTTGCGTTTGTAAAAAAGGAGCGCCGGGTGGGCGCTCCTGAAGGTCAATAGCGGTTATAGATCTGCCCGCGGTTGCCGGCATCTATGATGCGAACGATCAATCTGCCATTATCGACCGTGTAGATGATGCGGTAGGAACCAACACGCAGCCGCAGCAGCCCGGTGTGACCCTTCAACTGCTTGATGTCGCCGGAATCGGGCAGGGCATGAACTGCTTCCAGGATACGCCGCTGCTGTTCTTTTGGCTGCTTCTGGATGAACTTGAGAGCAGGCTTTTCGTACAGGATGGTATAGCTCATAAAGCAATACCGAGCTGTTTACAGACTTCGTCCTCCGTGAAGGTCTGGCCGCGATCAGGGTCTTTCAGATAGTTCTGGTAAAGCTGCTCGCAATAAGCATCATCGGCATCTTCATCAGCGGTCAGGCCCTGCACGTATGCCAGAATGTAACCAAGCTTATAGGCAGGAACTTCATCCAGCAGCTGAACGATTTTTTCTCGGTCACTCATAAAAACACCTCCGGTTATTCTTCTGGCGCTTCATCCGCGTCAGGTGGGAAACTCTATTTGCCATGAGATCGTCTTCCTTGCGTCTATTGTATTGCAATTCACGCATGATATCAACATAACAAAAATGAAATTTACGTTAAATCGTTTGAATGGAGCGGCTTGCATAGGCTGGATAAAAATGATAAAATAAGTCAGGCTAAATCGCGGATAGCTTTCACGATGGATGTGGAGTTCCAGCCAACGATCTGAGTTGCTTTTGCTTGAAGCTCAACCGGCATATATGACTGGGCCCAGGGCATAATAGCAATGATGGGCTTGCCCATGCGCATAGCTTCGTCTACTTCGTATTTCATCCATTTATGGTAGAGCTCATACATGCCGCCGATTACAAGAACGACCTGTGCGTTTTTGATTTTGGCTGTGATGGCCTGCTCGATTTCGGCATCGGTGGCGTTGCTGGAAGATAATGCAAGCGGTTTTTCCTGTGGAGCTGAGTAGTTATAAAATGAAAACCATGGAGAATGATCCAGCATGGAAACCAGTCGGTCATAGTCTTCGCCATACTTCCATGCGTGGCTGATAAAAATACGATAATCATATAAAGCGGGCATTTTAAACATCCTTTCTGAACTATTGGAGGACAGTATGAAATTCCAGAAAAAAAGAGTGATCGTTGACGCATATCAGACGGACAAGGACATGTACATTGAAACGCTGGAAGGCGTTATGCATGCTTCGCCGGGAGACTGGATTATCACCGGCGTGAACGGGGAAAAATATCCCTGTAAGCCGGATATCTTTGAAAAAACTTATGAACCGGTCTCAGAGTGAGCTTTCTCTTTGGGAGAAGCGGCCTTGATATTGGAGGCTTTCCATTTGTTACCTTCAGAGGAAAGCAGATTTTCAATGTTATGGACGAAGAGCTGCTCTTTGGTTTCGTCGGTGCCATACGGATATGCGTCCATGAGATAGAGATTCTTCTCATGCTTCAGCATTTCGCAGGCAGAGCGGTATTCGACCCAGTTCTCATGATAGCGGCCAAGGCGCTCTGTGCCTTCAATAACGGTAATGATACCGCCAAGCAGACCGACAACAAAAGCGATGGCAGGGCAGCTGGCTGTATAATTGGCAAGCAGCGGAATGGCTGTAGCAACGATCAACTCAGTAAGCTGCATCCGTTTATAGGTGCGCTGGGCCTGTTGAGCCTTTTTATCGTACCAGGTGATCTGATCATCCAGGCGGTTCTTGATGTAGCTGTTGATATCGCCAGGCACGACCTCAGGTGGAGAATAAGGCTCTTCGGGAGGCTTACGCCCAAAAAAAGAAACCATAATAATCCTTTCTTCCTCGGCACATTTGTGCCGGGGATTTTTTTATGATTAGCGGCGGAAATATTCAATAATTCCATAGATGGTCTCAACCATCAAGGGCAGAAGCACAAAAAAGGCAAGTTTTACTTTTTGAGAGGATTTATAGAGCAAATAGAAATCAGGATCCTTGCCAAGGTGCTCCGAAATTCCGTAGGTATAGACGATGCCGATAAGTGATAGAATGACAGAAAAAGCGATAGAGCCAGCAACGGCCAATAAGGGTGAAAAAGACAAAGAATGTGCAAGCAACGGTATGATGAAAGCACTCAAAAAACCGCAGAGCAGAAGAAGCATTGGAAAAATACTACGGTCGAGGAATTGACACTTTTCGCGTTCCTGATCTAGGAGAGACTTTGTGGCGGCGAGTTCCTGCATGGCATTCTCCAAGTTGAGCGCCAAACCCATGTAACTGATGGCTTGCCGTCCTTCTTCCGCATAGACGGTCTCGGCTTTTCGGAGGTCGGAGAGACTTTTTTCATAGTCTGCACGCATGGAAGGGTCAAGTTTCTGAATGGCAGATTCGGCTTCATTGTAAGAAATACCAGTAGAAAACATGAAAATCACTCCAATACAAACGAACCGTTTCGGCAAGTAGCGAAACGGAATTTTTTTATTTATGCTTCTTTTGTGCCCAGGCCAAGCGCAGCACATTTTTTATAACGGCCTGTGAGCACCAGATCGTCTACATAGTCCACAGCTTTCTGCTGGCCTTCCTCATTGAGCTGATCGAAGGACGACAGCAGCGCGGACTGCTGGGGGGTAAGCTCGGACAGAATAGAGGAATCGTTCTCGTCATCTTCCAAGCCCATAAGATAGGTTGGAGTTGTTTCCAACACGATAGCCAACTTTTCAAGGGTTGAACGTTTGAGATTAACAATAAGACCGTTTTCGTATTTATAGATAGCGGCCTTCTGCACACCAACTTTCGCGCCAAGCTCTTCCTGTGTCATCTGATGCTGGATACGAAGCTGGCGGATTCGTTCGCCTGTGGTCATGAGTCACCACCTTCTTTCTATAGGGTATCTTAATAATAGCATATAAAATCTAAAATGCAAGAAAAAATATCTTGACAAGATTCATACAAAATGCTAATATCTAAGTATCCTAGAAAGATACTTAGATGTCTAAGTAGGATAAATATGGAGGTGATGAACGATTGAACAAACGAAAGCTGAATGCAATCATGCAGCTGCATGGGGAATCCCAACAGGATCTGGCACGATATCTACAGCTTAGTCTTTCTCGACTCAATGCAAAAATTAACGAGTATCGTGGGGCACAGTTCAGACAGAACGAGATTGCCGCGATACAGGAACATTATAGTTTGAGTGCGGAAGAGGTAAACGAGATATTTTTTGCCACAGTGGTATCTTTAAAAGATACTGCCCGCCCTGCTACCCCGGAGAAGAGCGCATGAGCCGCCGGAAGTGGTCACTGCTGATCGGGCTGATTGGATCGGTGGTTTTCAATGTGGGATGGTGGATCAGCTACCCGCCCATGGTGTTTGCCGGTGTGCTGCTGGCAGCGGCCGGGCTGGACCTGTGGATCGAGAGATGAAAGGAGAGAGAATGTGGACGAAAACAAAGAAAAAAGCCCGCCTGAGGCGGGCACAGAGAGCAGCGCTTATGAATGGCGCGCAAGGCAAGATATTTACTGTAACATACCAAGATTACCAGAAGCCAGAAGCGCTGCGAACTGATTTGAATAGTCTTCCAGCAGTTTGTAGTCCTGCCTTGAAAGCTTGCACTCTAAACACTGATAGCAGCAAGCCTGCTGCAGAGCCAGAACATCGAGGCTTGACAGCTGAAGAGTCTTGAGCCGCAGTTTGACCGGAAGGGCGCGGGCAGCATTCTTCATTTCAGAGATCAAAGAAGGGTCGTCTACAGATCCGAACCATGTATCCGGTACAGTTTCGAGCGATTGCAGCGCACGAACGAGCAATGGGATATCTTTGGTACGGATTTGAAACTGTGATGCCATGAAAATACATCCTTTCCTATTTTGAGATGATTGTAGCACAGGAAAGGGAGAAGTGGCAAGAGCGCATGAGACTCCTTCAGTCGGCTGCGCCGACAGCTCCCTCGGGGAGGGAGCCTTTGGCAAGGAGGAAAAGTGCACGAAAGGAGAAAAGCATGGAACGTTATGTGATCGTGATCCCGGCGGACGAGGAGCAGAAGGCACGGCTTGTGCGCTGCGACGACGGGGATACCTGCAAACTGGAAACGCTGCAAACGCTGGTGGGCGGGCCCATTGAGACCGCCGAAAGCTGCCTTGCAGCGAACTGGGCGCGGGAGGATGTGGACAGCATCCAGCTGATCGTGAACGAAGAAGGACTGCTGCAGGAGCTGCCCTTCAACGAGCGGGCGACAGATCTGTACCAGTACCGCTACATGAGCGGCATTGTGGGCACGGCGGTGCTGATGGCAGCGCGGGAGGAGGAGCTGATCGGCTTTGCAAAGCCGGTGTGCGAGACCATCTGCGGCGAGTGGAACCTTGCGCTGGAGGAAGCGGGCGAAGAATGCCGGTGCCAGACCTTCAGCCCGGACTGAAGGGAGGGATAACCATGCGGAAGGCGCGAATTTATGATGCACGGCAGCTGCCGGCATACCTGAGCACGGCACAGTACGCCGAACTGATGAGCATTGACAAAAAGACGGTACAGAAGATGTGCCGCACCGGGCGGCTACCTGCCGAAAAGGTGGGGCCGCGGCTGTGGCGCATTGACAAGAACCGGGCACTGGAACAGGGAGCGCTGGACCGAACAAACAAAAAGCCCGCCGGTGCAGCGAACACCGGCGAGCCTACAGGGTGATAGCTTTGAACCCACTATCACCAGAAGTTTAACACGAAACAGGAGGAAACACAAGTGAAACTGAAAGCAACCATCCGGGCAAGCCTGTGGTACATGGCAGCTATGGTGACGGCCATTGGCGCGCTGCTGGTATCCAGCGGCATTGAGCACAGCGCGAACGGCTGGGAAATGCTGGGCTGGGCCGCTGCGGCGCTGGTGCTGCTGGCAGCAGCGCTGGCCATGCTGGGCCTTGGCTGCTGTGCGGACAAGGAAAGCCGGAAAGGCAACAAGGCACACAAAGCCCCGGCGGACACGGTGAAGCCGAAAAGCCGGAGAAAGGCGGGCTGAGATGCGGCCACCGATGAACATGACACCGGAAGAAACGGAGATCTGGCAGCGGATGGAGCAGTACGGTGAAGAGCTTGTGCGGGACATGGGTGCGGCCCTGCTGCAGGCCGACCAGCTGCCGGAGTGGATGAAGGAAACCGCTGTGAACATGCTGTGCGACAAGCTGGCGGATGCCAGAGCGCTGGCTGCCAGCTGGATGAACGACCGCGGGGAGCCGTGAAAGGGAAACGAAGATGATCTTGGAAGAATACCGTGCCCGGATGGCTGAAGAGCTGAAAAAGCTGGACTGGCAGCACCCGGCCGACAAGGGAAGCAGTGCATACCGGCTTCTGAGCGAAGCGAGCCGGGACAAACGACTGAGCACGCAGGACTGGATCGCACTGTTTGAGCAGTACCGGGAAGGAGTGAAACAGCAGTGAAGCAGAAAATGAACCTGCGGCAGGAGCTGGATCTGACGCGGGACGGCACTGCGGAAATGACGCGCTGGTGCATCATCATTGCGCTGCACCAGTGCTTTGGTGTGGGCAAGGACCGACTGAACCGGATCGAGCTGCGTGCCGAAGAACTGGGCTTGGAAAGCCTGAACATTGCCATGCAGGCGAACGGCAAAGGAATGCCCAGCACCGACCAGAGCAGGGCGATGCGGGACAACTGGATGCCGGAGGGCGTGGAGCCGGAGTTCCGGGTGCCGGTGCTGCGTGCACCGCGTACCCGGCGAGAGCAGCAGCTGCGCATGGCGGGCGATGTGGCCGCCAGCATGGTATGGACCTTATACGCAAAGACGTGCATGGAGCTGTTGGGATATGGTGCCGGGCGGCTGAACCGATTGAAGCAGGAGGCTCTTGCCAACTACCGGCAGGTGAATGAAGAGGGCCGTGCGGACGGGCTGGATGTTGCCATGGAACACCTGCGCAGATGTGCCTGCGACGCTTTGCAGACCGACGACATTATTGTGGAAGACATCCCGGACGAAGAGCGGGCAAAACAGGCAGACCGGGACTATGAAGAACAGAAAGATGCTTTCTTCCGGCGGAACATGGCCGGAGCCATGGGACGCTGCGCTGCGCCTGCAGGCACGGCAGTGCTGGCACCGGGTGAGATCAAAAAGAAGATCGAGGCAGTTCTGCAGCAGGCAGCTGCGCCGGAAAGCTGGGAGAGGAGACGTTTAAGATGACGCTGAAGGAAGCCATGACCTACCGTGGCGAAAGCGAGGACACTCTGGCGAAAGCGCTGGATACAAGGCCGCTTGACGTACGGCGCTGGTGTAAGCCCGGCGGGCTTTTGAAGCTGAGTGCAGCACGGCTGCAGCAGCTGGCCGAGGCGCTGGACGGCGGGGTACTGATCACCGAAGACGGTGCGGAGTTTGAACTGTATGGAGGAAGAGTGTGAGCAAGCAATACGTTTACAGTTTGTACGATGCAAAGACCGGAGCACTGCGTGCAAAAGGTACACCGCAGGAGCTGATGGAACAGGGATACTACAACCGCGCTGAAAGCGTATGCACAGGCTATGCCCACCAGAAGAAGAAAAAGGCAAAGCCGAAAAAGTGGCGGCTGGAACGGGAAGAAAAGCAGCCAAAACCGAAAGCGGAACCGGACCACAGGACCGGCACCCAGATGCGGGAGGTATGGTTTTACAGCATGTTTGACGCGGACGGAAACCTGCTGCACGAAGGAACGGCCGCAGAGCTGGTAGAAAAGGGACTGTTTAAGAACACACAGACCGTGACGAATGTTTTTTATGCCGGGCACTGCAGGCCGCAGGGCATTTACAGCCTGACACGGAAGAGGATACGGCGGGACGTGCTGTGCAATGCGCCGGGAGCCAGAAGCAGCGTGCCGAAAAAGAGCAGGCCGCCGATCACGGGAATTGAGAAGCCGGACGAGCTGCAGCGTGCTGTGCATGAGCTGTGCCTTTACAACGCTGCGGCCCGGAAAGCAGGCAAAAAAGAGCTGAGCTACGGCTACTGGGCTGCAGAAGGAAAACCGGAGGCACCGGCATGATCACATGGTGCTGCAAACCAGACTGTCCGGGAAGGCACCCGGCGTGCCATGGGACGTGCGAAAAGTACAAGGCATGGGAGGCTGCGGTGAAAGCAGAAAAAGCCTACACAAAGGACATGGTATCCCGGGACAGAGTGAACCGGAGCGACTACGTAAAGGAAGGCTGGATGGCGCACAAAGGACAGCGCAGACGAAAAAAATAACAGAGGAAGCCCCTGGCAAAAGGATGCCGGGGGCTTTGGCGACAGCGCAGCAGGATAAAGTCTGCCGGGTGCTGCCGGAGCGTACCGGCGGCAGGCGGGAGCCTTTATACCATTTATTTTATAGCAGGATGAACCGCTTTTTCAGCGTCCGGGGTGGGCGCTTTGGGGAGCTAGTATACCCGTTATTTCTGTGACGGTGATGGGCACAGAAGAGAAAACAAACACCGGCAGCATACCGATGCAGGAGGACGGCCAGATGAAGAAGAGCTACATTCGGGAAAAGAAATACCGGTGCGGCAGCGAGTACATGGCCGTTGGCATTTATGCAGTGACAGATCAGGAGCATCGCAGGCGCGGCAAGAAGCACAAGGAGAGCGACCGGGGCCAGAAAGAGCGGAACAAGCACGCCAGCTTACGCCGCAAGCAGCGCAAGGCCATTGCGAACTTTGGCCGGGACGGCTTTTTCCTGACCGGAACATACGAAGAGTTCTATCTGCCGGAGGATTTTGCAGCCTGCAGGCGGGATGTGGAGAACTACAAGCGGCGGGTGCTCGGTGCCACGGTAAAGCGTTTTGGTGTGAGCCGGGACAAAGTGCGGCTGATGCTATGGGCGGTGCGCAAAGGCGAAGCTGGACGGCTGCACATGCACGGCTTTGCCGAATGTGTGGGGATGGGAGCTGCTGACCGGCGGGAATGGCGCGAAATGCTGGAAGATCTGTGGCGGCGGCGCGTGCCGGGAACAGGCGAGTACGAGCCTTTGGGCACCATGAACGCCGACCGCATGGACATGAAGAAGCTGCTGGGCGTGGACGGGCAGGGCAAGAACGGGACCATAGGCTACATATACGGCCACAAAGAGCGGGCCTGCATTGAAACACGCAATCTGAGCCAGCCGGAAGAACTGGCACCCAGCGACACGAAGTGGAGCCGCCGCCAGCTGCGCAAGGGCTGCACCGAATGCGCAGAGAATGCCTACTGGTGGGAGCAGCACTATCCGGGTTTTGAGGTGGTACAGGTGATGATCTATGACCCCGGACAGCTGTACGAAGCGGACAGGCCGCGACCAGACGGATGGGAGGCCACCGAAGCGCAGGCGTATCTGATCCTGCGGCGGAGAGGGGTTGCGAAAGTTCGCACCTGACAGATAAAATTATTTTATTTTGCGTGTAATAATTGCGCGAAACGCGGAGAAATACACAAAATCAGCGTAAAAATGCGCGGACAGTGACGGAAACGGGCCGAAACTGCGAATGAAGGGAAATTTTGGAAAGCAGATAGAGCCGTGAAAGGCGGTGGACGAGTGACCAGACAGCAGAAGAAGGCTGTGAGAAAGGCGCTGCGGCAGTACGGGCGCAAGCAGAAAGCAGCGGACGCGGCAGGCTGTGCGGCCGCAGGACCGGACCCATGGGGACGGGTGATCCGGCAGGTGCTGGACTACTATGCCGAGGCGGACGGGACCTGTGCGGCTCTGCTCAGGCTGCGGTATCTGGAAGAGCGGCCGGAGGCGGAAACGATCGAAAGGCTGCACATTGGGCGGACGACCTACTACCACAAGGAGCTGGAAACGCTGAGCACGGCAGCGGTGTTTGCTGCAAAAGCAGGGCTGATCTGAAACACTGGGTGCGGATGCATCCGGTGGTTTTGTGATGCAACAACGACGACCGCCGCCAGTGGCGGAAACAGGGAGGAGTTGTTGGGGCCGTGGCCAGCAGGATGCAAGGCCCGCCCCAAGGGCCGAAGCAGACGCTGGAAGCCACAACCCGTACTCGCTGCGACGACCGCAAAATGTCCGCAGTGTTTTTGCAGGCTGTTTGGTGGTAGGCTGAAAGCAACAGCACAGGAAGAAGGGGCGGGCATGGCTGAGCGCAGATACTGCAAAAACACCGTGCCGGGCAGGCAGGGCCGGGGCAAAAAGTACCCGGCAAAGGTGCGGGCCGAGGTGGTGATGGCCATGATCGGCACAAACTCCATCTGTGCGGTGGCGAGAAAATACGGCGTGCCGGAGAGCACCATCCGCAGCTGGGTGGCAGAGGAAGCAAAGAAGCCGGACGGAGAATTTGCAAAAGCACGGGCCGAAGCGGCGCGGGAGATCGCAGCCAGAGCGGCGCTGGGCGCAAAGGCACAGGTGAGCTACCTGCAGCAGCGCGCAGCAGAGAACCAGCGCGCCGCCGAGATACGGACAAAGCTGCAGCAGCGTCTGGATGAGGATGCACGGGCCAGAAACTATGAGCTGGGCGTGCTGCTGAAGAGCGAGGAAGAAAACCTGCAGGACGCTGCCGAGACAGGCCTTGTGATACGCAGCGCACCGGGGACCTACGACCGGCAGCTGACGGACGAAGAGCGCACCGAGCTGGAAAAGCAGCTGGAGCGGTACGAGAGCCTTGCCATGAGCGACAAAGACGCGGCCAAGGTGACAGCGGTATTGCTGACAGCAGCAGAAAAGGCTGCGGCACTGATGCCGAAGGACGAAGGCAGCGGCCAGAGCGCAGCCCCGGCGGTGCTGATGGAGCGGCAGGACGAGGGCGGGCAGCAGGAGGTGGTGCTGGATGGCAGCGGAACTGTATAAAAACCGGCTGGTCATCTGGCGGCCGCAGCCCAAGCAGGCAGCCTTTATGCGCCGCAGCGAGGACGAAGCGCTGTACGGCGGGGCAGCAGGCGGAGGAAAGAGCGATGCACTGGTGATCGAAGCGCTGCGGCAGGTGGACATTCCGCACTACCGCGGGCTGATCGTGCGGAAAACCTACCCGCAGCTTTCGGAGCTGATCGACAAGACGATGCAGTACTACAAGCCGGTATTCCCGAAAGCGCGGTACAACGCCTCCAGCCACGTATGGACCTTTCCGAGCGGGGCGAAGATCTACTTTGGCAGCATGTTCCGCACGCAGGACAAATACAACTATCAGGGCAAAGCCTTTGATTTTATCGGCGTGGACGAGCTGACCCACTTTACCTGGGAGGAATACAGCTATCTGATGAGCCGCAACCGACCTACCGGGCCGGGCACGGCAGTGTACATGCGGGCCACGGCGAACCCCGGCGGCATTGGCCACGGATGGGTGAAGGCACGGTTCATTACGCCGGCACCACCGGGCACGAGGATGGTGCAGCTGGTGGATGTGAAAAAACCGGACGGCAGTGTAGAAAAGCTGCGGCGGACAAGGGTGTTTATCCCGTCCACGGTGTTTGACAACAAAAAGCTGCTGGAAAACGACCCGGGATATCTGGGCACGCTGGCAAGCTTACCGGAAGCGGAAAAGCAGGCGCTGCTCTACGGCGACTGGGACAGTTTTAACGGGCAGGTATTTACCGAATGGCGCAACGACCCGGCCCACTACGAGGATCAGCGGTGGACGCATGTGATCAAGCCGTTCCGCATTCCGGCACACTGGCGCATCTGGCGCGGGTACGATTTTGGCTATGCAAAGCCTTTCTCCGTTGGCTGGTACGCAGCGGACGAGGAAGGACGGCTTTACCGCATCAAGGAGCTGTACGGCTGCACCGGCGTGCCCAACGAAGGCTTGAAGATAGACCCGGTAGAGCAGGCGCGGCGCATCAAGGAAGCGGAGGAAAACGACCCAATGCTGCGCGGGCGGCAAATTACCGGCGTGGCAGACCCGGCTATCTTCAACGAGAGCCAGGGCGAGAGCATTGCGGCCATGCAGGAAAAGCACCCGAATTACATCTTCTGGACACCGGGCGATCACACGCGACTTGCAGGCAAGATGCAGCTGCACTACCGGCTGGCATTTGACGGCGAGGGCAGGCCGATGTTTCAGGTATTTGATACCTGCAGGCATTTTATCCGCACCATTCCGAACCTTGTGTACGACGAGAGCCGGGTGGAAGACATTGACACCACCCAGGAAGACCACATTTACGACGAGTGCCGGTATGTGCTGATGGAAAACCCCATCAGCCCCAGAAAGACCGAACCGGTGCAGCCGATGAAAGATGACCCGCTGGACATGGACAGACGTAAGAGCCGGACGCGGGTGATGAGGGTGTGAAACGATTTGAATGCCCACCGCGTGCGCTCTGGGCATATGCAGCGGAATTTGATTTTTATTTTTCGCATTTGTCGCGGCCTGCGGGCCGCTCCGAATGCATTTTCACGAGAAGAGACCCTAGCGATAAACGGCATCAGGAAAAAGGAGCGGGAACGTGGACGGAGGAAAATTTGAACAGTTTATCAAGCACTTCGATGAAGCACCATTGGTGGGGGAAAACGGCTTGACGACAGAGCCGGAACTGCCCGCACAGCAGGTGATCGGGGAGGAGGACATCCGCAAGGCAAACGACATTTTGCAGAAATACAAGGCCGGAAAAGCAGCCCTTGACAAGCGCATTGTGGATAACGAATTGTGGTTTCGCATGGGGCACTGGAAAAATTACGAAAACAAGGAAATGCAGGGCAAGCCCAAGCCTTCCAGCGGATGGCTGTTCAACAGCATTGCCAACAAGCACGCCGATGCCATGGACAACTACCCGGAACCGAACGTGCTGCCGCGGGCAGAGGACGACGAGAAAACAGCAAAAGCGCTTTCCAAGATCCTGCCCACGGTGCTGGAGCAGTGCGACTACGAGACCGTGTACAGCGACACATGGTGGCGCAAGCTGAAGACCGGCACCGGCGTGAAGGGCGTGTTCTGGGACCCGGCGGCGCGCGGCGGGCTTGGCGAGATCTGCATCCGGAGCGTGAACCTGCTGATGCTGTACTGGGAGCCGGGCGTGGAAGATATTCAGGACACGCCGCACCTGTTCAGCCTGAGCCTTATGGACAATGACCAGCTGGAAGGGCGATACCCGCAGATGGCCGGGCACACGGGCAGCAGCATGGATGTGGCAAAGTACATCCACGACGACAGCATTGACACCAGTGACAAAAGCGTTGTGGTGGACTGGTATTACAAAAAGGCCCTTGAGAGCGGGCAGACGGTGCTGCATTACTGCAAATACTGCAACGGCGTGGTGCTGTATGCCAGCGAGAACGACCCGCAGTATGCTCAGCGTGGCTTTTACGACCACGGAAAATACCCCTTTGTGTTTGACCCGCTGTTCCGGGAAGAGGACAGCCCGGCGGGCTTTGGATACATTGATGTGATGAAGGACACCCAGACCGCCATTGACGAGATGAACCACGCCATGGACGAAAACGTGAAACTGGCTGCAAAGGCCCGTTATGTGTTGAGCGACACAGCGGGTGTGAACGAAGAAGAACTGGCCGACTTTGGCAAGGACATCGTGCACGTGGTGGGCAGGCTGACGGACGACAGTTTCCGGCCTTTGCAGACCAATGTACTGAGCGGCAACTGCATCAGCTACCGGGATGCACGGGTGAGCGAGCTGAAGGAAATCAGCGGCAACCGGGATGTGAGCCAGGGCGGAACCACCAGCGGCCTGACAGCGGCAAGCGCCATTGCGGCTTTGCAGGAGGCGGGCAGCAAACTTAGCCGCGATATGCTGAAAAGCGCGTACCGGACGTTTGCAAAAGAATGCTACCTTGTGATCGAGCTGATGCGGCAGTTCTACGACGAAGAGCGGGTATACCGCATTACCGGCGAGAGCGGCGGCGTGGAGTATGTGCCGTTCAGCAATGCGATGCTGCAGGCCGTGCCCGGCGGCAATGTAGGCGGTGTACAGCTGGGCGATCATGAGCCGGTGTTCGACATTACGGTAAGCGCGGCAAAGAAAAGCACTTTCAGCCGCCTTTCTCAGAACGAGACGGCAAAGGAGTGCTACCAGCTGGGATTCTTTGCACCGGCCAACGCCGATGCTGCCCTTGCTGCGCTGGAAATGATGGACTTTGAAGGCATTGAGAAGGTGCGGGAGAAGGTGAGCCAGAACGGCACGCTGTACCAGCAGATGCAGAAGATGGCACAGCAGATGCAGAAGATGGCCGCCATCATTGACCAGCAGAACGGCACCAACGTGAGCGCAGCAGCCAGCGCGGCCGGACAGGCTGCCGGTGCTGCCGGAACGGGGGGCGGCGGGACCGCGGACGAGAAGAGCACCACCAACAGTCTGGGAGATGTGGTGGGCGAAAGCGGGAGCAACAGCATGGCGACCCAGGCCGCAAAGCGGGCCATGAACGTGAACAACCCGAACAAGGAGTAAAGGAGAAAAGCAGAATGATCACCATTATTTACGACGAAAAAGGGAAGGACATGAGCCTGCAGGCATCGGGACACGCGGGCTATGCGCCGAAAGGACAGGACATTGTGTGCGCAGCGGTGAGCACACTGATGCAGAGCCTGGCTTACAGCGTGGATAGCGGCACTGTGACCTGCGATCCGGGCGGGGACAACATCCTGCGTGTACAGGCGAGCCGGAGCCTTGACACTCTGGCGAAGTTTGAGCTGGTGATGGATGGGCTGATGCTGCTGGCGCAGCAGTATCCGGCGAATGTGCGGTTTGTGAACCTGCATGCAAACGATGCGGACAACATGGATCTGCAGATGTTTGCGGACGGCGGTGCCGGTGACGGGGCCGGAGAGGGTGCGGTAGCTGCAGAGGGCGAAAGCAGCCCGGTGGCACCGCCTGCCCTGCGGCCCGCACAGGAGCGGCTTGCAAAGCGCAGCAGGCCGGGCAAAGCGGCAAAAGTGACGACAGAAAAAAACCTTCAGCCGCCTGCGGGCGGCAGCTCCCTCAATGAGGGAGTCAAAGTCGATGCCGAACGGCTGGCGCAGGAGGAAGCTGAACCGGACAAGGGCAACGAGCAGGAGCAGGGCGGCGAAACCGAAGAAAATGTGCAGCTGACACCGGAACAGCGCCGGAATGCCTTTGCGAAGGCGATGCAGCAGTACCCGGAAGAGTTTGAAGAGGCCATGCAGCATGCTGCGCGGATGGCGGTGCAGAGCATCCGGGAAAACCCGCAGCTGAACGAGCTGGGCAAGGTGCTGGCCGAAGCCTACGGCATTGACATGAGCGACATGGACGGGCTGATCGATGCCGTGAAAAACGGCCGGGTGAAGAACGATGAATATTATGAAACGCTGGCGGCGCAGCGGGGCATCAGCGTGAAAACCGCGCGGGAGATGGACCGCATGGAGGGCCAGCTGCAGCGCGCCAATGCTGAAAAGCAGCAGGCCGAACAGCTGCGGCTGGCCGCGGAGCACCAGCAGCGTGCAGCGGCAGTGCGTGCCCGGTGGGAAGCGGAAGCGGCAAAGCTGAAAAACAGCTACCCGGACTTTGAGCTGGACGAAGTGCTGAACAACCCTGCCGTGGCGGATATGATCCGGCGGGGCGTGGGGCTGGAAGCGGCGTACCGTGCAGCCTACTTTGACCGCCTGATGGAAAACCAGACGGCCCGCACGGCAAAACAGGTGGAGCAGGGCGTGGCAACGCGCATCCAGCAGCGCAGCCAGCGCCCGGCTGAGAACGGGACACACCCCGGCGGCGCGGCCGAGATGAAGGTGGATGTGGCCCACATGACGCGGCAGCAGCGGAAAGAGCTGGCACGCAGGGCACAGCGCGGAGAACGCATTGTGCTGTGAGAGATTTCCCGCGCGAAGAATGCGAGAAAGATAAACCCTTTTGAAGGAGGATAAACAAATGAGCAAGAAGAGACTGAATCTGCAGATGTTTGCGGACGCAAGCGCACAGCTGCAGAACACCACGGGCGCAGCCGGTATGACGGCTGAGATGAAGACCTACTACGAAAAGACCCTGCTGGATCTGGCAGAGCCTGCACTGGTGCATGACCAGTTCGGCGACAGTTACCCGATCCCGGCGAACAACGGCAAGACCATTGAATTCCGCAAGTATGATGCGCTGCCCAAGGCCACCACGCCGCTGACCGAGGGCGTGACCCCGGCAGGTCAGGCGCTGAACGTGACCACCGTGACCGCCGAGGTGCACCAGTACGGCGGCTGGGTGCCCCTGACCGACATGCTGGATCTGACGGCCATTGACAACAACATCGTGCAGGCTACCAACGTGCTGGCAAGCCAGGGCGGCCGTACCATGGACACCATTGTGCGCGATATCCTGAACGGCGGCACCAACGTGATCTATGCACCGAAGATCGGAACGGGCGGCGCGGAGACCGCCGTGACCAGCCGTGCGGATCTGGATGCCACTGCACAGCTGACGGTGGATCTGATCGACCAGGCAGTGGCGCTGCTGCAGACCCAGAACGCAGACACCATTGGCGACAGCTTTGTGGCCATTGTGCACCCGCACACCAGCTACGATATCCGCAAGGACCCGAACTGGATCGAGGCGCACAAGTATGCGGCACCGGAGGAGATCTTCAACGGCGAGATCGGCAAGATCAACAACGTGCGGTTCGTGGTTTCCAGCGAGGCAAAGGTGTGGAAGGGCGATGGCTGCCCGGCGGGGCTGGCTGTGTACAGCACGCTGGTACTGGGTGCCCACGCCTACGCGACCACCGAACTGGAAGGCGGCGGCATGCAGCACATTGTGAAGCAGCTGGGCTACGGCGATGACCCGCTGAACCAGCGTGCTTCTGTGGGCTGGAAGGCCACCAAGACGGCAGAACGGCTGAGCGAGCAGTACATGGTGCGCATTGAGAGCTGCTCGGCACGCTACAGCGCAAAGGCGCTGGCAAACTAAGGAGGAATCAACATGGCAGTAAAGAAGCAGGAGACCGAAGCCGCTGTGCAGGCAGCACCGGAAAAGGACACGGAGGTGATCCGGCTGTTCAAGGACAACCAGCGCTACAAAACGCCGGTGTTCGTGGGCGTGAACGGTGAGACCTACCTGATCCAGCGCGGTGTGGACGTGGAGGTGCCGAAGGCGGTTGCTGAGGTGCTGCGCCACAGCGAAGAGATGGACGGCGAGGCAATGGCAAAGATCGTGGCGGCGGAAAGCGCTGCTGTGCAGCAGGCGCAGCGCGTGTAAGGCCGAAGAGCACGGCTCTTGCAAAGAAAAGAGCATTTTGCAAAATGAAAACAGACACCCGGTACAGCGGCACATGGCTGTGCCGGGTGTTTTTGCAGCAGAGGCGACTGCTGGCTGCGGCAGGAAGAACGCAGGGAGCCGTGACCTGCGCAGCAGGAGCTGACCGGAAAGGAGACTTGATAAGATGACAGCCGGACAGGCGATAGAACAGGCCGATGAACTGCGGCCGAACAACCAGTTTACGGACAGCCTGAAACAGAGCTGGCTGCGCCAGTGCGATGCCCGGATGCGCACGAGCATTGTGCAGCGCAGCCGGACGGCGGACTTTGATGCTGTGGGTGCGGATGTGAACTGGAACGAAGGATTGGAATACGAAACGGTGCTGCTGGCACCGGAAGCCTTTTGCCCTTTGTATGTGCACTGGATGTGTGCGCAGATGGATCTGGCGCTGGGCGAGACAGCACGGGCCATGAATGAGCTGCAGGTGTACAGCGACTACCTGCAGGAATTTGCCGTATGGATGCGGAAGCGGTACGCACTGGCTGCTGGTGCGCAGTGGAGGTACTGAGGGATGATGGACGGAACGAACCTGAACGTGCTGCAGACGAGCCGCCAGATGCTGCGGGCTTTTGGCGGGCTGAACGAAGGATACGGCTGCAGCGAGGCAGAGTTCAGCGGGGAAATGAATTTTTCCAGCCGGGGATACCCGGCGCTGCAGACGCGGAAAATGCGCAGGAATGTGCGGACGGTACAGGGTGTGAACGGAATGTACCACCTGAATGGGCTGCTGATCTGCCGCGGAAAGACGCTGGAATACACCCCGGACGAAGAAGTACGTACCGGTGCGGTGGTGCTGGAGAACGTGCTGACAGATGACCACAAGGCCATGGCGGGCATGGGCACGAAAGTGCTGATCTGGCCTGACAAGGTGGCTTTTGACACGGGCACCGGCGAACTGACGCGCCTTGGCGCACAGTGGGAGATGGGCGGGAAAAGCGTGACCGTGACCCCCTGCGATGCCGAAGGCCGGACATACACCCCGACGGGCGCAGGCAAGACCGAACCGAAAGAACCGGAGGACGGACAGCTGTTTTTGAAAAGTGACAGCGACGAAGCCTATGACAGCAATGCGGTGCTGCTACGCTACAGTGCAAAAAACAAAAAGTGGGTGGAAGTGCTGCTGAGCGCGGTGAAGATCCGGTGCCCGGGGATCGGCGGAGTGATCCGGGAGGGGGACACTGTGACCATAAGCGGGATGCCGGACACAGTGTGCAATGCAGTGGCAAAAGGACTGAACGGTGAGGTGATGATCCAGACCATGGACGGCGACGAGATGGTGGCAGTGCTGACACGGGCCGAGGACAGCGACCGGTATTACGGAAGCTGGACTGTGACGGAGACCGGTGTGACATGGAAGAGCGCTGACGGCACCGTGACCGAGAACGACGCAACGGCCGCACCGGTGAAGGTGGAGCGGCGGGTGCCGGAACTGGACTTTGTGACGGAACAGGGAAACCGGGTGTGGGGATGCAGCCGGAAGGAAAACACCATTTACGCCTGCGCTCTGGGCGACCCGACCAACTGGTACAGCTATCAGGGCATTGCAGCGGACAGCTATGCCGTGAGCGTGGGCAGTGACGGCGCATTTACCGGCGCTGCAAGCTGTCTGGGATACCTGCTATTCTTCAAGGAAAACTGCATCCACAAACTGTACGGCACAAAGCCCAGCGATTACCAGATGAGCAGCGTGCGCTGCCGGGGTGTGGCGGCAAACGCAGCGAACAGCCTGTGCGTGATCGCAGAGACGCTGTATTATCTTTCGCCGGACGGGGTGATGGCATGGGACGGAAGCCTGCCGACAAAGGTATCCGCTGCGCTGGACACCAGCGGGCTGACTGCGGTGGACTGGGCCATGGCGGGAAGCATGGACATGCGGTATTACCTGTACCTGCACCAGAAAGCAGGCGGCCCGCAGGCCGGACGGCTTTTGGTATACGACACGGAAAAAGGCCTGTGGCACGAGGAAAGCGCTGCAGGCACCGAGATGGTATCCACCGGGCAGCAGCTGTACCTGTGGGACGGCAGCGTACTGTGGGCCGCAGATCCTGACCGGGAAAGCGGCACGGAGGAAGCAGGGCAGGAAACGGCGCTGCAGTTTGAAGCGGTGAGCGGAGACATTGGCCTGAGCGTACCGGACGACAAGTACATCAGCCGGGTGACGGTGCGGCTGGATGCGCTGGCCCACACGGTGGTAACGGTGGCTGCAAGCTATGACGGCGGAGCCTTTGAAACTTTGGGCACCTGCGCAGCAGGGAAGGACCACCAGCGCATCAACCTGCCCTTTGTGCCCCGGCGGGCAGATACGCTGCAGCTGAAGATCTACGGCACCGGGCAGATGGTGCTGCGCAGTGTGGTCTTTACGCTGGCGGCGGCGACCGGTGGGCGCGTGAGCACGGCACAGCCGAGGAAATGAGAGAAGGAGCGTAGAAATGGCAAGTTTGGCGGGACTGGAAGGCATTGCGCTGCCTTCCTTCAGCAGTGAGATGCCGGCAGAAGATGCCCGTGCGCTGCGGAATTACCTGTACCAGCTGACGGAACAGCTGAACTATGTGCTGACGAACATTGACCGGGAGAACTGCTCGGAAGAATTTTTAGAACGGATGAACGGGGAAGGAGCATAAAAAATGGGACTGTTTGGAAACAATGACCGCCTGAACACGGCACGGTACAACCTGGAACAGTATGAGAAAACGAAGCCTGCAGACTACCAGAGCAAGTATCAGGACCAGATCAAGGATGTGATGGGCAAGCTGGAAAACATGGGCGATTTTGATTACGACCCGGATGCAGATGCAGCCTACCAGCAGTACAAGAACCAGTACACCCGGCAGGCAAAGCTGGCAAACCAGAATGCACAGGCGAATGCCGCTGCCATGACCGGCGGCTACGGCTCCAGCTACGGTACGCAGGCGGGACAGAACGCCTATGCCAGCACGATGAACAGCTTGGACAATGTGCTGGACAGCCTGTACAGCCAGAGCAAGGCCCAGTACAACACGGAGAAGAGCGGCCTGCAGCAGCAGCTGAGCGGGCTGCAGAGCGCGGAAAAGCAGGACTACAGCCAGTACCAGAACGACCTTGCCAACTGGACCGAAGGCCTACAGTACAAAAAGAACGAGTACGACAACGCTTACAGCGCAAAGCAGAACGGGTGGCAGAATTTTATGAACGGGGCGCTGCAGGTGGCAGGCATTGCAGCGAAGATCCTGCCGCTGTTCTTTATTTGAGGAAAGGAGAAAAGAATGGGGACTATCAAGAGATTGAACGACGCGCAGCAACGCCTGCAGGACGCGGAAAACGCCATGCCGGGGGCCTACGATGACCAGTATGCGCAGGGCATTGCCGACACGCTGGACAAGATGGGCACGGCCAGCGGCGCGGGATTTGACTTTACCACGGCAGACAGCGGCTACAAGGACGCACTGACACGGATGGTGGGCAATGCGAATGCCGGTGCAGATGCAGCAGCAACGACCGCAGATGCGCTTTCCGGCGGGTATGGCGCGGACTATGCGAAGAGCGCGGCAGATCAGGCAGCAGCGGCGCAGACGGCAAACACCGGCAGCACCCTTGCTGCAGCACGGGCGGACGCACTGGCCCAGTGGCAGCAGGAGCTTGCCGGTGCGGGCGACCAGCTGGACACTCTGCTGGGACAGCGCGCACTGGAACGCGGCGAGTATGACAGCAGCGTGAGCAATGCAGCAAACTGGCGCAATTACCTTTATGACCGCACCCAGCAGGCACGGCAGGAGAACAGCGACTTCTGGAACAATGTGTGGAACGCCGTGAAGGGCATTGGCAGCACGGTGATGGAAGGATACGATGCGTACAAGGGGTACAGCCAGCAGAAGTGGGAAAACGAGTTCAAGGAAAAACAGTACAATGACAGTCTGGCACGCACTCAGCTGAGCGATCAGGTGGCGGCGCTGCAGCAGGCCACCGCATACAAACAGGCAGGCTTTGATGATGCAGCGAAAGCAGTGCTGACGAAATATGGTTTGGACGAGACGATGCTGGATACATGGCAGGGCATGAGCAGTGTACAGCAGGATCAGATGGCGGCACTGCTGCAGGGTGCAAGTCTGGCAGGAAGTGGCAATGACACGGCAGCCAAAAACTACCTGCAGATGGCGGGCGTAGATACCGGCAGCATTGACTATTCGCCCACACTGAACCAGCGGCAGCTGAATTACACAGCAAACCAGCTGGAACTGAATAACCGTTATAGGACGACCGGCAGCGGGAGCAGAAGAACGGGCAGCACGAAGAGCGGAAACACAAGCTCTGGCAGCGGCAAGACGGGAACGACCGGCTTTACCAACAGCCAGCTGCAGAAGATGGCAACAAAATTCTCCGGGATAAAGAAGACAGACCCACTGTATGACTTCTACCAGCAGACCCTGACGGACGCGGGGTGGCTGAAAAACAGCACGGCGGGAAGCGGCGGCACCAGTGGGCGGGCAAACACCCGCAGCAGTCCGCTGCGCAGCGGACTTGCAACGGCGCGCGGCATGCAGGCGAGGGGTTACAGTCTGGACGATATTGCGGGCAGACTTTCTGCAGACGGCATTACGGACAACACGCTGTCGTCCATTATGAAAATTCTGGAAGCGGAACGATAAAGGAGACCGGCAGTTATGAGCAAATGGACACCGGAAAGACTGAAAAAAGACAGAGAAAGTTGGGAAGCGAAAAACAACAGCCGCGCCACAAACCGGACGGCAAGCACCGGTACAGCTGCGGGAACAGCAAACACTACGGACAAGTGGACACCGGAACGCATTGCAAAAGCGCGGGAAAGCTGGAAAGCGAAAAGCAGCGGACAGAATGCTGCCAGCTCGGCTGCGGCTGCAAGGCAGAACACCGGCACGGGTCTTGGCGCACGGGTGCTGGCGCAGATGACGGGCGCGGACAGCAGCCACAAGCTGCAGCTGGCAGTGCCGCAGGAAACAGGCAGAACACAGGCATATCCGGGCAAAAGCGGCATTGTGACCGACAGCGGTACAGGTACACGCAGCAGCACTGCGCAGCCGGAATGGCTGAACGCGAAGAGCACTGCAGCTCCGGCGGCAAAGGTGACGGGAACGGTGCAGCCCACTGAGCGCCAGCGCATTGCAGGCATTGCCAGCGGAGACGAAGGCTGGTATGCACAGACTGCGCAGAAGGTGAAGCAGTACACGGAAGACCTGAAAGCGACAGACGACTTCAGTGATTTTGACCGGATGAACCAGTGGATGGACGCTGACCCGAAGCACCGGGAACTTGTGACGCTGATGCGCATTGGCACCGGCGGACAGAGCTATGCCGAGAAAAACAACGCCATGCAGCCCCAGAGCGTGAGCGGTGCTGCAGCCAGCGCAGCAGTGCCAGAAAAGAGTGCGGGCAGACGGGACTACACCGATGCGGAACTGCTGGCAAAGGGATACAGCCGCAAGGAGATCAGCGAAGCGCGGCAGTACATTGCCGACTTTGATGCGCTGCCTGCAGGACAGCGTGCAGCGCGGCGCGCGGCCAATACCATTGGCGGTATTGGAGACACGGTGGCATCCTCGGTTTTTCTGGCGGGTGAGACCGGCGTACAGAGCGCAAAGAATGCAGCAGCGACCAGCAGCAACTGGAAGCAGCTGCAGCAGGATGTACAGAGCGACGACCGGCAGCAGGAGCTGCTGCGCCTGATGACCGGCGGAAAGATGCGGTATGCAGCACGGGACAACACGCTGCAGCTGGCACAGAGCAGCGGTGCAATGGCCAGCGCCCCGGCGGCACAAACAACGCAGAGCGATGCCTACACGGATGCAGAGCTGATCGAGAAAGGTTACACGCAGCAGGAGATCGACAACATGCGGGCGCGCATTGCCGGAACGGAAGCGCATGACAGCGTAGACCCGGAGAAGAGCTTTGGTTACCAGCTGTACAAGCGCGGACGGGATCTGACCGCAGCTGCACAGGCGGGCCTTAGCCCCATTGCAAAGCAGGCGCTGGGCATTGTGAGCAGTGCGGGCGAGAACCTTGCGGTGGCGGCCATTGACCCGGCGTGGGTACTGCCGGTGCTGAGTGCGCAGGGCGGTGCGGAAGCTATGGGCCAGAGCGTTGAAAAGGGCGAAAGTGCAGGCAAGACGCTGGCCGGGGGCCTTGCAAAATTTGGCGCGGGCTGGGCCATTAACAGTGTGGGCGCAGCAGACCTTGCAAAGACCATGGGCAGTGACTACGCAAAGAATACGCTGGCAGGCAAACTGGCGGACATGGTGCGCAGCGTGGCAGCGGACGGCACGCTGGCACAGCGGTACCCGGCGGTGGCAAATGCCATCTCCGGCGGCGTGGACAATGCCATGCAGGCCTTTGTGGAGACCTATGCAGACAAGGCTATTGATGCGACGCTGGGCGACAGCGAAGCGGCGGCAGACCTGTTTAAAAGCGACACCTTTTTAACGGCGCTGGAAAGCGGCCTGACGGGCGGTGCATCCGGTGCCTTGGGCGGTGCTGTGGGCACAGGGCTTGCAAAGGCGAACGGCGGCGATGCCAGCATTGTGGGTAATGTGAAGCGGGCATACTACGAAGGACAGGTGGAACGGGCACGGCAGGCATTGCAGGACGAAGTGTGGGCACAGGAGCCGGGAACGGCGATGCAGCAGACACCGGAAGAAGCTGCGGCAGGCACCCGACAACCTGCGGCTGCTACACAGGAAACGGTGCAGCCGGAAGTGACGGGGACGACAAGCGGATTTGCGACCATGCAGGATACTGCGCCGATGGTACAGAGCGAAAACCCGGCTGTGCAGCAGCTTGCCGCAGCTGTGCAGGATGGGCAGCTTACGAGCAAGACCATCAACCTATTTACACCGAATGCGGCCAATGAAGCGAACCGCGCTGCTTTTGCGGAAGAATACGGTATTGAGCTGCCGGAAACGGCAGCAAAGACCCGGCAGGTATTGCGGGAAATGACAACACAGCAGCGGGCAGCACAGGCACCGGCCACAGCTACCGAAAATGCGACAGTTGAAGCACAAAAAACGGCCGCAATTGTAGAAAAAATGGAAGCTGACAGATCTGCGCAGCAGGCACAGACTGAAAGTGAACTGGGCCGGAGCGGAGCTGCCGTGGAGAACACCGGGGAAAGGGTGGAAAGCGGCCCGGCAGAACAGTCTGGCAGGATGCGGGAAACTTACGGCCTTGAACAGCAGAGCCTGACCACAAAGCAGCGGGAGGTGCAGCAGGAGCTGACCCGATGGCAGGTATCGGATGGGGCAAGTGCGACCATCAGCAGGAACATGCCGACAGAAATTGGAGATGCCGGGCGGTATGCGGCTGCGGCCAGCAGCCTGTACCGGCTGGGACAGATGGAAGATGTGCACACCTTTGACAAGGCTATGGAGCTGGCGCAGGGCATGAGCGGCCTTGCTGTGAACACCGATTACGTGCTGGCACAGGACGGCGGACGGGAAGCGCTGCAGCTGGCATGGCTGCAGGGACACGGAGAATTGGAAGCCGGAAACATGCAGCGCGCAAGCCTTGGCGGAAGGCTGACGGCGGAAAGCACCAGCGGCAGCGGTCGGGTGCTGTATAAGGGAACGATGCACACGGCAAACGAGGTGAGCACGCAGCTGATCGAACTGAATGCGAAGGCCACGAACACCGATGCGGTGCTGAAAACGGTACTGCAGGGCAGCGACCGGGTGAGGGCTTATGTGGACACCGAGACGGCGCGCATTTTCTTCAGCGACCGGGCCGAGGATGTGTTTGGCACGATCTTGCACGAGGACTACCACTGGTACAACTCACTGGATGCAGAGGGTGCGCAGGCACTGCAGCAGCATGCACTGGAATTTCTGGCAAAGAGCGAGGGCTTTGAAGGCATTGACGAGATGATCCGGGGGAAACTTTCCGACTATGCACGGCAGGGGCTGAGTTACGAGGAAGCCGCAGAAGAACTTGTGGCGGACGCATGGCGCGGCATCTTCAGCGATGAAGCGAGCTTTAAGCGCTGGGTGGAGTTCCAGCGCGGACAGGCTGAAAAGAACGCCGGCAAGGCAGGCGGCATCCACAAGGTGATGACCAAGGTGAAGGAGCTTTTGAGCGACATCGTGAGCCGCGCAAAGGAAGTGCTGGCAAGAGACCCGGAGAACAAGGCCGCTCTGAAAGCACAGCGCCTTGCGGCGGCAGAAAAGCGGGTGCTGCAGGACGAATACTTTGCCCATGCGGAGAGGGCTATGGACAGCCTGCGCGCCGCAAAAGAAAACGCCGCAGCCCTTGAGAACAAGGGCGCGGCGGAAGGGACAAGGTATGAAATCAAGAAAGATGCCGAGGGAGAAACTTACATTCAGATCGACGAGGATATTCTGAAAGGAGTCCCGCAGGAAAACTGGAAATCGGTAGTCAAGCAGGCAATCAGAGAGCGTTTCCCGGATGGCTTTGTAAGAAACGGCTGGACAATTCTGAACAGCAAAGATGGACGCAATGAGTTTGTCTGGTCGAAGTATTCAAAGGCATTACAGTGGGAAAATGCCACAGCGTATGCGGACAAGATGCGCATGGCTGCCAATCTTGATGAAATCATTGCAACTGCGGATGAAGTGTACCGCGAGCCTGCAAATCACAAAAATGCGGAAGCCTTCAACCGCGGAAGAATTAAAATCCGCGTGGGCGAAAACGCGTATGAGGCAGATGTGCTGACAGCCATCAAACCGGATACACGGGAGATTTTTTATGATATTGTTAACATCAAAGAAACAAAAATAAAGCCCTCCGGTGGTACCCACGTAGAATCCGAAGATTCAAGGAGTAGATTGCCGGAGAGCTTTACGGAGACCTTCGGCAAAGCCCACATGGAATCCGAAGATTCGGGGAGCAGCGGGTCGAAGATCTCTAACCAAAGTATAGCACAGGAAGCCGCTGAAAACAAGGGAAATGACGGGACGCTGAAGAAAAACGTACGGTATCAGTTGAGCGAGGCAGACGAGCTGACGAAGCTGCGCGACGAACAGCAGCAGCTGGACGAGCAGCGGCGGGAGCTGAAGGAAGAACGCAGTGCCTGGCTGGGAAGCGACGCCGTGAAAGAGATCGAGGCGAAGAAGAAGGCACTGGGGATTTTTTCTGCAGAAGCAAAAGCCTACCGGGACAGCGAAGAATACCAGAATTATCTTGCAAAGCGCAAAGACTACAATGCCCGTATGGCGCAGCTGGAAGACCAGAGCGCTGTGCTGAACGGCCGGATCAAAGAGGCCGGTGCCCGGATGCAGCAGCAGAACACAAAAAAAGGCAAAGCAGAACAGGCGGTATATGATGCCAAGGCCGAAGCCCACGGCGGAAAGGCAGAATACCGCCGCGTACTGGCAAAAGAACGGTTTGGCACGACAGAGGACTTCAGACGAGCCGGGTACATTCTGCCGGACGGCCAGATGCTGGACTTTGCCCAGAATGACCGAACCCGAGATACCGATCACCGGGAGATTATGAGCGTGTTCGGTTCGGCAGAGGTGAAAAATGGAACGGAAGCGCTGAACGAATTTCTGCTGGACGGCAATGTGCGCGTGATGGCTGAAGCACCGGGAGTGGATCTCTCGGCAGACACAGCACCCACCACGCAGCAGCTGGAACAGATCTGGCGAATGGTGCAGGAGCTGGGCGGCGAGAAACGGCAGTTCACACTGGACATCTCCACAGCAGACGGTCGGGTGGCAGCCGGCAAGGAATACAGCGGACGTATGGATGCTGATCGCGTAGTGCGGGAGATCCGGGAATATTACCAGACCGGTGAACTGGCACAAGAAAGCGACCTTGCAAAGTTCCGCTATCAGCTGGCAGAGCAGGCCGACCGGAATGCAAAACGGAATGACCAGCAGACGGCCAGCCGCACCATTGCGGACAAGGCTGCAGCGCTGGACACCCTGAGCCAGTTCTTTGGGCTGACACGGGGCGTGAAGGTGAGCCGGACGGCCATTGAAGGGCTGGCAAGCCGCTGGGCAAAGACCAACGGCAGCAAGGTGGACAGGGCGAAACTTGCGCGAGAGACCGAGGTACTGGTGGACTACCTGAAAGCCGACGGTGCGGACATGGAAAAAGCCAATGCGCTGGCCGAAACGCTGGCGGGAGAAATTCTGGACGGGGCAGTTTACCGCAACAGTGAGCTGTGGGACGAATACCCGGAACTGCACAAGCTGGAATATACCGTGAACAGAAGCGGACAGGCAAAGGCAGAACTGGTGAAAGCATACGGCAGCTGGAGTGAAGCAGTGGCCGAAGCGCGCAGGCACGGCGTGACCTTGCGGCAGGCCGAAAGCGTGCGGGACGGCAACCCGGTACAGCAGTACGAAAGCGTGATCAACGACAGCCGCGCTGTGGACGGCACCAGCGACGGTGCAAAGGCATTGTGGAAAGCTGCAGCGCAGCAGGCGGGTGTGGATGGTGCAATGAGCATGGAAAGCACCGAGTGGCTGAATGTGCTGATGAACCTGCACGATGCCATCAAGCCTGCGACTATGAGCCGGTTTGCAGACGATGCAGAGTATGAGGATGCAAAGATCGAACTGGCGGGCCGGATCATCGGTGACATTATGGCGACACCGGAGATGACTGACGCGCAGGCTATCTTTGAGGGCATCCAGCGACACAATATGGATGTGGCAAGAGCCGCAGCAGGCAGCAAAGAACGTGCTGCAGAGGTGGCAAAGGAACTGCGCGGCGTACAGAAAGCACAGCAGCGGGAGTTTGACCGCAGAATGCAGGAAAACCGGCGCACTGCAAACCAGAACGCCGAAGTACAGCAGATGACCGAACTGCAGCGGCAGAACGCAAGAGCGGAAAAGCTGCTGGACCAGAACCTTGAAACCTTTGGTGTGGATGTTTCCAATGTGGGCAACCTGAACGAAAAGCTGACAGTGCTGCGGGAAAGCTATGAGCGGGAAATGAAGCAGGAAGTGAAACGCCTGAAGGCCGAGCGGCAGGAAATGCTGGATGAAGCAAAGCTGTGGTATCGGGAACGCATGGGAGAACTGCGGGAGGAAAATGCAGATCTGAGTATGCGGCTACGGGAAGAGCAGCGGCGCGCGGACAAGGCGGAATACAGCCTGATCGTGCAGGAAAATGAGATCATGGAATGGGAGGCGGATAACGAACGTAAGCGGGCCGCATGGGAGCAGAAACAGGCGCAGCGGAATGCCCTTGCCATTGAAACAGCCCGACAGCAGCGGGACGAAGATATTGCCGTTGCGAAGGCAGTAGCGGAAAAGCGAGTGCAACGGGCGCGGGATGCACGGAAGATGGATGAACTGAAACGCAGCATCCGGCAGAACGCGGCACAGCTGAACCAGATGCTGCTGCGGCCCAGCAAGGACAAGTATGTACAGCCGGGGCTGATCGATGCGGCAGCACAGGTGGCAAAGCTGGCGGACATGACCATTCTGAACGAACGGGCCGTGAACCAGCTGACGAGGCTGCAGGACCGGATCCGGAAGAGTGCGGGCAGCGAGAACAGCCCCAACGCCATGACCGAAGAATGGAAGCAGACCGGCGTGGATACCCTGATCCAGACACTGCGGGACGACCTGCAGACGACAAAGGACGCAAAGCTGACCAAACTGCACGAGCAGCTGGCCGAGGCAGAAGTTTTACCGGACAGCGAGAAAGCATGGGCACTGCAGGAACGGCTGCGCAAACGTATCAAGGAGACGGAGAACCGCACCTATCTGCCCATGACGGTGGATCAGATGCGGATGCTGAAGGCTATTACCAGCTCGACGCTGCATGTGATCCGCAATGCAAACAAGACGGTGAGTCTTGCAAAGGCTGAAGAAGTGAGCGCAATCGCAGAAGGCGCAGCCAGCGAGGTGAATGCCAGCAAGGGCAACCACCCCGGCGGAAAGCTGGACGGCGTGCACAATCTGCTGACAAAGTATCAGTTGGATATGCTGGGCGCGGAGCGGGTGTTCCGTATGCTGGGCGGCTACGCGAAGAACGGCCAGATGGAAAAGATGGCCCAAATGCTGAACGACGGCCAGTACCGGCAGACGAAGATCACCGTGGAAGGCGAAAAGCTGTTTGCCAACGTGACCGGAAAAGAACACGTGAAGGAAATGCAGAACTTTGCAGGCCCGGGCGCAGACCTTGTGGACGTGGGCCTGACCGATGTGAAGGGAAAGAAAGCCAAACTGACCCATGCACAGCTGTGCAGTTTGTACATGCACCTGCACAACACCGACAGCCTGAACCACCTGATGAACGGCGGACTTGTGATTCCGGATGCAAAACTGTACAACAAAGGTGACATTGAGCAGGCTTACCAGAAGGGACAGACCGTACATCTGGGAATGCTGACGGATGCGGACGGGACCCCGACAGCGGATAGCATCCTGCAGACGGTGGAAGCGGCCATGACTGACTATGACCGGGCATGGTGCGCGGACATGAAGGAGCTCTTCGACAACTACACCACGAAGCTCATCAACGAGACGAGCCTGCAGCTGGTGGGCTACCAGAGGGCAACCGTGAAAAACTACTACCCCATTGCGGTGGATAAATCGGTGCTGGCGACCCAGAACGGCGAGCTTGCCAGCATTGGAAAGCAGGAAACATTGGCGGAAAAGGGCATGGACAAGCTGCCGAACTGGCTGACCGGCTGGATCAACGGGATGGACGAAGTGACGGTAGCAGCCCTGTGGGAAGGCAGCAAGCGATACGTGCAGAACCACACGGCCGAGTTTGAAGGCGCGGAGGTGACAGGCAGCCCGGCCTATTGGGAAGCGGTGAACCGCACCTATCAGAAGGTGATCGAGCAGACACAGCCCAACTACACCGTGATGCAGCGGGCGGGCATTCAGCGCAACCCTAACGAACTGCTGAAGCAGTTGACCATGTTCACCACCCAACGTTTCCAGAACTACGGCGTTCTGGCGGATGCCATTGGCGATTACAGGGCACAGGCGGAACGCTACCGGCAGAACCAGAGCGATGAAAACAAAGCGGAATTGCAGCGGGCAAAAACACAGCAAAACCGGGCTGTTGTGAGCCAGGCAGCACAGACGGCGGTATTTGCGATCATGAAGATTGGCGCAGATTTCCTTTTGCACCGGTGGGACCGGGAGCAGGACGAAAACGGCGATGTGACCGTGAAGAGCATGTGGAAACGGTTTGCAAGCCTGTACACAGAAAGTTTTGCGGGAAACTTTTTGTACGGAAGTGAGTTATACAGTCTGATCGACAATGCTGTGAACGGTAAGGATTACGACGTGCTGAGTGCAGCAAGCATCAGCGTGGTGAATGATCTGGCCGGAGATGTGCAGAAGTTTTTTGCGGAGTTCCGGAAAGACACTAGTGAAATGGACGAAGAACAGCTGCAAAAGCACCACAATAAGCTGATGCAGCGCAGCATGACGCTGCTGGAGGACAGCTTTGAAGTGGCGGGTGTACCCTACGGCAATGGACGGAAGATCGTAGAAGCGGTAAAGGGCTACTATGGTGACCTTGAAAATCTTGCGCACGGAGGACAGTTCAGCTTTAATTCTGTGCCGCAAAGCGCCACCGGCCAGTATGACCGGCTGTACAACGCCTATGCCGGCGGCGACAGCGACGAAGCAAAGGCCGCAGTGGAGAAGCTGAACGCTATGGTGGAAGCGGGAACCATTGCGGAAAACAAAATGTACAGCCAGCTGAAGAGCCGCCTTGTAAAGTACGACGTGCGGGTGCGGCAGGCTGCTGAAGAGCAGAATGCAGGAAACGACCAGAAGCGGTACGAGCTGGAAAACGAGATGATCGAACAGCTGAGCGAAGTGCTGGGCCTGCCGAAGGGAAAGCGCGGGGATGTGGTGGACTGCGTGACCGGCGCGGTGAACCAGCTGGCCGAAACGCAGCTGAAGGGCGATAACGCCAGCGTGACGGACGACCTTGTGGAAGCGGTGGACAGCTGGGATGCAGGTGCTGTGCAGGAAGAATATGACAGGCTGGCGAAGGCGGGCAAGAGCGCGACGACACTTAAAAGCAAGATCACCGAGACGGCAAAGCCGGAATACCTTGCGGGCAGTGATGCAGACCGGCAGCAGATGGAAGAAATGCTGTTGGCGCTCAAGGACGCGGACGGCAAAGAGCTGTACACGGTGAAAAACTTTGCCCAGTGGGTGAAGGAGGCAGAAAAGAAAGCAGAGGAAGGACCGGAACCGGACCCGTATGCGGCAGTGAGGTAAGAAAAGAAAAATCCCCCGGCGCGATGAATTTCGCGCCGGGGGATTTGTATATGTGGTTCTTTTGAAATGGAAAAGTTTGAAAAAAGTCCGCAGTGTTATTACGGACGTTTGTGTGATAGGCTGAGAAGGACGGAAGGAGGCAGCGGGATGCGGGTAAAAATTATTCGGAAAAACTTTGGCGGTGTGGAGTTTGGCCCGGAGATGCGGGTGCTGCATCTGGGCGGGCAGAGCAGTGCCAATGTAGAAAGGCTGAAGTTTGAGCTGCCGCAGGAGTGGGCCGGATGTGCCGTGACGCTGCACATCCAGCGGCAGGACGGCACACTGCCGACACCGATCCTGCTGGACGAGGAGCACAGCGCAGCAGTGGGCAAGGAATTTACCGCCAGCCCCTGCGGCAGCTGGATGCTGCTGGCTCTGGGTAAGGACGGATACCGGGCGTTGACCCGACCGGCCCGGTATGACTGCTATGAAACACTGAACACAGACGGCGATGCAGAGATCAGCCCGACGCAGTACGAGCTTTTTGTGGCGCGGGTGCTGGGATATGCGACCGGGGCACAGGAAAGCGCAAAGGAAGCGCGGAACGCGGCCGCAGCAGCAAAGCAGGACGCAGACACTGCAGCGACAGCCGGAGCGAACGCGGCAAGGGCGGCAAAAATGGCACAGGAAGCGGCAGGCAGCGCCCAAGGCGATGCGGAGCGGGCGCAGCGGGCTGCAGATCGTGCCGAGAATTTTGCGCCGCCCGAAGATGGCGCGGTGGTAAGTGTGAACGGCATGGGCGGCGTTGTGACTCTGACGGCGGAGGATCTTGGTGCGGTGGGAGCGAACAGCGCGGGCTACGTGAAGAGCATTTCGCTGACAGACCGCACCCTGACACTGACCTTCGGCGACGGAAGCACGAAGACCATGCAGACCAAGGACACCACGACACTGGAAAACATGACCGGCATCCTGCCCGCAGCACATGGCGGCACCGGAAAGAATACCCCGCTGACTGCGGACGACGTGGGTGCGGTGGAAAAGGGGAGCGGTGACTACCTGAAGAGTGCAGAGCTGCAAAACGGAGAACTGGTGCTGACCTTTGGCAGCGGCGACACCGTGCACTACACCCTCCCCGCCGCCACCACCACCACGCTAGGCGGTATCATTGTAGGAGATGGGCTAAGAGTTTCCGATAAAGGTGTGTTGAGTTGTGACTTTGTAATCCCGGAAGTGGACAAACTAACTGCCTACCCAGTGGGCAGCATCTACCAGAGCACCAGTTACACCAGTCCCGCCGCACTGTTTGGCGGTACATGGCAGGAGATTGCGTTTAACCGCGTGCTGATGGGTGCTGGCAGCGGCCACGCAGCAGGCAGCACCGTGGAGGCCGGACTGCCGAACATCACAGGCTCTTTTGTCGCGGATGTAAAAAAGGGTGAACATAAGGTATCCGGCGCATTCACTGCCGGCAACGTGATCGCATCTACGGGCGAATACAATTCCTTTTCTGATGTATATAAGTTCAGTCTGGATGCATCCAAGTCTAATGCCATCTACGGCCGCAGCGCCACCGTGCAGCCTGCCGCCTACTATGTGCACATCTGGCGGCGCGTGGCCTGAGAAAGGAGGCTTTGACTTATGAAAATCATTGACGAGACCGGCGCGGTCGTGGAAAACCCGGACTTGACACTGGGCTATCTGACAGCTGACGCTGAAGAAGTCATCCACCCCGCCGTAGAGGGCGTGGAGGAGCAGTGGCACTGGGAGACCGTGACCGAGTATCCAAACGGTGGCAAGGACGTGCAGAAGATCATCGACGTGCCGAGCGTGCCTGCGCAGGCCGCATGGACCGAACAGGTGCCGGTGCAGAGATACATCCGCTACACCGCCGAAGAGCTGGCCGCGCAGGAAGAAGCGCGCAAAAAGCAGGAAGCAAAGGACAAGCTGCCGGAGCGCGTGGACGCGCTGGAAACCGCAAACGACGATATTATTTTGATGATGGCTGATTTTATTGGAGGCTGATTTTTATGAAAACCCTGAACGCACTCAAACTTCGCATTATGACCCGCGCTTTCAAAATCCGCATTGCCGCCGGTGAAGTCTTTGAAGACATCGCCGCCGACTACCCGTCCCTGACCACGGACGATCTGGAAGCTATCAAGGCAGAATTGGAAAAATAAGCCCGTGGCTTGATCCTATGAAAGGACGTGATACACATGGCAATCAAACAGTACAGCCTGAAGAAGGACGGCGCAAAGCAGCTCTCCCCCGCGTTCCGCGTGCGGGAGTTCCGCTGCCGCGACGGCACCGACACCATCCTCATTGACGAGGGCCTTGTGGTGCTGCTGCAGTGCATCCGGGAGCACTTCGGCAAGCCCGTGACCATCACCAGCGGCTACCGCACCGCCAGCCACAACGCAAAGGTGGGCGGCTCTAAATCCAGCCAGCACCTGCTGGGCCGGGCCGCTGACATTCAGGTGCAGGACACCGACCCGCTGGCTGTGGCCGCCTACGCCGAAAGCCTGATGCCCGGCTGGGGCGGCGTGGGCCGCTACCCGGTCAAGGCAGGCCGGGCCAAGGGCTGGGTGCATGTAGACACCCGCCCGAACAAAAGCCGGTGGACACTGTGAGGGGAGGGTGACGTTTTGAAAGATTATTTCTGCATGGCCGTGGGTGCGCTGGGCGCTGCGTTTGCCAGCCTGTTTGGCGGGTGGGACGCAGCGCTGCAGACGCTCATCATCTTTATGGCCATCGATTACATCACCGGGCTGATCGTGGCAGGAGTGTTCCATGCAAGCCCCAAGACCAAAAGCGGCACGCTGGAAAGCCGCGCAGGCTGGAAGGGCCTGTGCCGAAAGGGCGAAACGCTGCTGATCGTGCTGGTGGCCTGCAGGCTGGATGCCGTGATGGGTTCCACCTTTGTGCGGGATGCCGTTGTGATCGGCTTTATCTGCAACGAGACCATTTCCATCATCGAAAACGCGGGCTTGATGGGACTGCCCATCCCGGCAGCGATCACCAAGGCCGTGGACATTTTAAAGCAGCGCTCGGAAACCGAGCAGAAAGGATAAGCTCTTATGAATGAATTCCTGAAAGTCGCACTCACTGCCTGCATCCCCGCAATGACCGTCATTTTCGGCTGGGGCCTGAACAAAGGTGTCAGCATTGCAAACGGCTACATCAACAACAAGTTTGCGCAGACCTGTCTCCAGAATGCCGCCAACGCGGTGTTCAACGCCGTCCAGTACGTCAACCAGACCTACGTTGATGCCCTGAAGGAACAGGACAAGTTCGACGAGGCTGCGCAGCGCATTGCCTACAACCGCGCACTGACCGCAGCAAAGAAAGCTCTGACGCAGGAGACCATCACGTTCATCAAGGAGACCTTTGGCGACCTCGACAGCTACCTGAAGCCGATGATCGAAGCGCAGGTGCGCAGCCAGAAAACCTATATGTGACATTTTCGCGGCATCACGAAAATGTTAACGCCAACAAAATCATAGTATAGCAGCAGCCCTTCAGGCAGACCAGACCTACGACAAGCTAAAGGCGCAGGGGAAGGATACACAGCGATACAGAGCACGAAAATAATCTGATGCTGTGTGCCATTTTGCGCCACTTTTTGCGCCACTGATTTAGGGAAGTTATGGTAAAACAAGGGTAATTAAGGCGCTTTTTTCTAAAAACCGAAGGACGGCTACAAAAAGGAAAATCCCCAAAAAGCTAGGCACAAAGCCACTTTTTGGGGATTTTGTTTTGGAGCTACTGACCTGATTCGAACAGGCGACCTGCTCATTACGAGTGAGCTGCTCTACCAGCTGAGCCACAGTAGCAGATAAAATTTTCTTGCATGTTCTGCAACGAGAAATATTCTATCATACTTCCTGTGCGCTGTCAAGATTTGATTTTGCGGCAGAACAGGTGCAAATAGTCTGTGACACAAAAATATAACTGCTCTCCGAGAAAAAACTCGAAGAGCAGCCTTGCACACAAGAAAAATCAGTTGAACAGCTTACGGCCGATCCAGATGCAGATGCAGGCACCCACAACGGAAACGAGGATCTCACCCACGATGCCGGTAGCGCTCAGACCGATCAGGCCGAACACGATGCTGCCTACAAAACCGCCCAGAATGCCCAGCACGATATTGCGCACGGTGGAAGTTTCGCTGCCCATAATGCGGCCGGCGATGTAACCAGCCAGAGCGCCGATCAGCAGACTGAAAATAAAACCAAACATAATATTCTACCTCCTGAGTTTTAAAGCTCTGCGCTCTGCCCGGCGGTTTCCCGGGCAAAGCGGCAAATATCCTTCAAACAACATTTTTCGCATTCTGGTTTGCGCGCATTGCACACTGCCCGACCATGCATCACAAAGCGGTGGCACAGGTCGCTGCCTTCTTCCGGAGGAACGATCTTCCACAGGGCCATTTCCACCTTCTGCGGTTCCTTGATGCCGTCCACAAGGCCGATCTTGTTGCACAGCCGGATGCAGTGGGTGTCTGTTACGATAGCAGGCTTGCCAAACACATCGCCCATGATAAGGTTTGCGCTCTTGCGGCCTACGCCGGGCAGGGCGAGCAGCTCTTCAAAGGTGGTGGGCACCTGACAACCGTATTTATCGCGCAGCACCCGCATACAGGCGGAGATATCCCGCGCTTTGGAGTGTCCCAACCCGCAGGGCTTGACGATGGCTTCAATGTCTTCGGGTTCCGCAGCAGCCAGCGCAGCAACATTGGGATATTTGGCAAACAGGTCTTCCACCACAATGTTCACGCGGGCATCGGTGCACTGGGCTGCCAGACGCACGCTGACCAGAAGCTGCCAGGCGTGGTCATAATCCAATGTACAGCCGGCATCTGGGTATTCTTTCTTTAACCGGTCGATCACTTCCAGCGCCAGCGCCTTTTTTGCAGTAAGGTCTTCTGGTGCTTTTTTGCGAACAGGCATTTCATCCACTCCTATCGACAAAAGCTGATACGATAATACCATGTTTTGCGTTTTTTGTAAACTGCGGGTAAAAATTATCTGAGAATGATTTTCAGATAAAACCTTGCTCTTACTGCCAAAATGCGATATACTATAGAAAATGCTGGGGAAATCGCGCCTCGGTACGGGAGGAGGAAAACACGATGAACGAACCACTGGCACAGCGTCTGCGGCCCAAAACACTGGCAGATGTCTGCGGTCAGCAGCATCTGCTGGCACCGGGCAGGGTGTTCCGCCGTACCATCGAGAGCGGACGAATCCCGAACATGATTTTCTACGGCCCGTCCGGTACCGGGAAAACGACGGTGGCACGCATCATTGCAGAAAACAGCGGTATGACGCTGCATAAGCTCAATGGCACTTCCTGCGGCACCGGGGACATCAAGGCGGTGCTCAAGGATATCGGCACGCTGGCAGGTGCGGGAGGCATCCTGCTGTATCTGGACGAGATCCAGTACCTGAACAAAAAACAGCAGCAGAGCCTGCTGGAATGCATTGAGGACGGCTCGGTGACGCTCATTGCATCCACCACCGAAAATCCATACTTCTACATTTATAATGCGCTGCTGTCCCGCTGTACGGTGTTTGAGTTCAAATCACTTTCGGCAGCGGATGTGGAGCGTGGGGTGCACAATGCACTGAAAAAGCTTTCGGAAGGGGAGAGCACAAAGGTCTGCATGGACGAGGATGCCTGTGCCTACCTTGCCGAGAGCGCAGGCGGTGACCTGCGCAAGGCGCTGGGCTGTCTTGATTTTGCGGTGACGGCAGCTCCCATTGAGGAGGGGGAAAAGCACATTACGCTGGAAATGATCCAGCAGGTCACCCGCCGCACTGCCATGCGGTATGACCGGGAGGGCGATGACCACTACGACATCGTGTCAGCCTACCAGAAGTCCATGCGCGGCTCCGACCCGGATGCGGCGCTGCATTATCTGGCCCGTCTGCTGGAAGCAGGAGATCTGCCCTCGGCCTGCCGTCGCCTGATGGTATGTGCCTGCGAGGATGTGGGCCTTGCCTATCCACAGATCATCCCCATTGTGAAGGCGGCAATTGATGCCGCCAACATGGTGGGCCTGCCGGAAGCACGGCTCCCGCTGGCAGATGCCGTCATTCTGGTGGCCACCAGTCCTAAGTCCAACAGTGCCCATGATGCCATCAACGCGGCCATTGCGGATGTGCAGGCGGGCCGTACCGGGCCGATCCCGCGCCAGCTGCAGAACAAGCACTACGACGGTGAGGATGCGCTGGTAAAGGGACAGAATTACAAATATGCCCACGATTACGCCCACCACTGGGTGGAGCAGCAGTACCTGCCAGATGCCATCAAGGACGTGAAATATTACACCTTTGGCGATAACAAAAATGAGCAGGCGGCCCGTGCCTACTGGGCAAAGATCAAGGGCGAAGAGAACGTCTGAGCCACGCCTTACACCCAAAACCCAAAAACAAAGAAAAAGGAGAACGATATGCGATATTCCAAACAGCGCGAGCTGGTCATGCAGACGGTGCAGAACCTGTGCGACCACCCCACCGCCGAGGAAATTTATGATGCTGCGGTCAAGGAATGCCCGGGCCTGAGCCTTGGCACCGTATACCGTAACCTGAATAGTCTGGTGGATGCGGGCCGGGTGCGCCGGGTGTCCATTCCAGGCAAGGCTGACCGCTTTGACCACACGCTGCCCTGGCACAGCCATCTGTACTGCACCGTGTGCGGCAACGTGACCGATGCCGAGGTGGACGAAAAGCAGGTAATGAAGCTGGTGAAAAACCAGAAGGGCCATGTGCAGGACTGCGCTGTTGTGCTGATCGGCGTATGCGAGGCCTGCTGCGAGAAGCAGGTGCAGGAAAACGCCCACTGAACCATAAAATTTGCACGGAACCTCTTGCCCGGAGCGTATAAACAGGGTATACTATAGAGAAGGCTCTTTTCAGAAAGTGCAAATAGATTTTCGCCGCACAGGGCGCTTCGGCCCGGCGGAGAAGGATGGTTTGATTGGAATACATTAGTTTTGAACATAATAACATTGCCGCTGAGCTGGTAAAGCAGTTCTATGATACGCCGCCGCTGGCCTTTGTGCACAGCTATGGCTGTCAGCAGAACGTGAACGACGGCGAGCGGATCAAGGGTGTGCTGATGGACATCGGCTATGGCCTGTGCGATAAGCCCGAGGATGCAGACCTGATCCTCTTCAACACCTGCGCCGTGCGTGAGCATGCTGAGCAGCGTGTGTTCGGCAACGTAGGTGCCCTGAAGGGACTCAAGGAAAAAAAGCATGATCTCATCATCGGCCTGTGCGGATGCATGGCCAACCAGAAGCACGTGGTAGAAAAGCTGCGCCAGAGCTATCCTTACGTTGACCTGGTGTTTGGCGTGGACGGCATCGACACCCTGCCGCAGCTCATTGCCCAGAAGCTGCAGAAGCATAAGCGTGTGCTGATGGAGCCCGCCCAGCGCCCGGTCATCGTGGAGAATATCCCCATCCGGCGTGAGAGCGAGTTCCGCGCATGGCTGCCCATCATGTACGGCTGCGACAACTTCTGCACCTACTGCATCGTGCCTTATGTGCGCGGCCGCGAGAAGAGCCGCAAGCCCGGTGATATCCTTGCTGAATTCCGCGGTCTTGTGGAGGCAGGCTATAAGGAGATCACATTGCTGGGACAGAACGTCAACAGCTACGGCAAGGGTCTGGAAGAAAAGGTGGACTTTTCTGATCTGCTCAACCTGCTGTGCACGGTGCCCGGCGATTATCACATCCGCTTTATGACCAGCCACCCCAAGGATGCCAGCCACAAGCTGATCGACACCATTGCCGCCCAGCCGAAGCTGTGCAAGCACCTGCACCTGCCGGTGCAGTGCGGCTCCGATGAACTGCTGAAGAAGATGAACCGCCACTACACGGTGGAGCAGTACATGGAGCTGATCGAATACGCTCGCAAAACGGTGCCCGGCATCACCTTTTCCAGTGACATCATCGTTGGCTTCCCCGGCGAGACCGAAGCGGACTTTGTAAAGACGCTGGAACTGGTGCAGAAGGTGGGCTATATGCAGCTGTTCACCTTTATCTATTCCAAGCGCACCGGCACCAAGGCTGCCGAAATGCCGGACCCCACCCCCCGTAAGGAAAAGACCGACCGCATGACCCGCCTGCTCAAGGTGCAGGACGAGATCGCCATGGCGCTGGTCAAGGCGCAGGTTGGTCAGACTGTGAAGGTACTGGTAGAGGGCTTTGGCCGCAATGAGGGCACCCTCTCCGGCCGTCTGGACAACAACCTGACGGTGGAGTTCACGGCAGACGCTTCCCTGATGGGCAGCTATGCCAACGTACATCTCACGGGCGCACGGGCGACTGTGCTGCTGGGTGAGCTTGCCTGAGTGATTCCGGGGCAGTGCCCCTGAACGTATAAATAAGAAGGAGACCATTCAAATGGATTGCATTGATCTTTTCAAGCGCGCAGCCGTTGCGCTGCAGACCGATAGCCGCTACCTCGTTCTGGATCAGACCCGCAAGGCAAACGATAAGGACGAAGAGCTGCAGAACCTGATCGGCGAGTTCAACCTCGCCCGCATGGATCTGAACAATGAGATCGGCAAGAGCGAGCGCAACGATGCCCGCATCGCCGAACTGAACGAAAAGGTGAACAGCCTGTACGGCCAGATCATGGGCAACGAGGGCATGGTGGCTTACAACGAGGCCAAGCGTGACTGCGAGAACCTCGTGAACTATATCGATGCCATCATCAACACTGCCATGAATGGCGGCGACCCCATGACGGTACAGGAGCCTTCTGCTTCCTGCACCGGCAGCTGCTCCACCTGCGGCGGCTGCCACTAAAACCGGCAAAAACAAAACGCGGCTGTGCAAAACAGACCGCGTTTTGTTTGCAAAAGCGGTTACAAGCCGCAAACTTGTGCACAGAACCATAGAACGGGAGAGAGGGTAAACCATGGCAGAGCTGTCGCCCATGATGCAGCAATATCTTGAGATCAAAAAACAACATAAGGACGAAATTCTGTTTTACCGCATCGGCGATTTTTATGAGATGTTCTTTGACGATGCCCTGACGGCATCCAAGGAACTGGATTTGACCCTGACCGGCAAGCAGTGCGGCATGGAAGAGCGAGCACCCATGTGCGGCGTGCCCTTCCACAGCTACGAGGGCTATGTGGCGCGGCTGATCGCCAAGGGCTACAAAGTAGCCATCTGTGAGCAGGTGGAAGACCCGGCCAAGGCCAAGGGCCTTGTCAAGCGGGACATCATCCGCGTGGTCACACCCGGCACGGTCATTGAGAGCAGTATGCTGCAGGATGACCGCAATAACTACATTGCCAGTATCTTCCTCAAAGGAAAGAAAGCAGGTTTGTGCTTTGCGGATGTCTCTACCGGTACGGCCCATATCACAGAGCTGAATGCAGACAAGATCGCCCCGGCGGTCATTACGGAGCTGTGCCGCTACCATCCCAGCGAAGTGCTGATGAATCCGGGTCTGCTGGACTGCCGCGAGGTGACGGCGTACATCAAAAAGAATATGACTTGTTCGGTGGAGCTGATCGAAGAGGAGCGCTATGCACCGGGCCTTGTGGCGGCATCGCTGGAAAACCAGTTTGGCCGCGACTGGGTGCAGACCACCGGCATTGCAGCGGACGGCCTTGTGTGCTTTGCCATGGCGGCACTGCTGGAATATCTGCACGATACCCAGATCAAGGGCGTGGAACGTCTGAAAACGGTCATAACCTATAATAAGGCCCAGTTCATGCGTCTTTCGCCCGTGACCCGCGCCAATCTGGAGCTGACCGAGACGCTGCGCGGCCGCGAAAAGCGGGGCACGCTGCTCTGGGTGCTGGATAAGACCAGTACATCCATGGGCAAGCGTATGCTGCGCAGCTGGATCGAGCAGCCGCTTATTTCCAGTGCACTCATCAACCACCGCCTGAACGCTGTGGAGAGCCTTGTCAAGCAGACCATGGCCCGCGGCGACCTGACCGAAGAGCTGGGTTACATTGCGGATATGGAACGCCTGATGACCCGCACGGTTTACGGCTCTGCCACACCCAAGGAGATCTATACGCTGGCCCAGACCTGCGACCGTCTGCCCGGCCTGCGCAGGCAGGCTGAAGCCTGCAGCTGCCCGGAGCTTTCCGAGCTGGCAGCACAGATCGACCCATTGGAGGACATCAAGGCCCGTATTTATGCGGCGGTGGATCCGGAAGCGCCCTCTACCCTCAAGGATGGCGGTGTCATTGCCAAAGGCTACCATGCCGAGGTGGACGAGCTGCGTTCCATCCGCGACAATACCAAGGGCGTTCTGGCGCAGCTGGAAGCCCGCCTGCGGCAGGAGACCGGCATCCCCAAGCTGAAGATCGGCTATAACCATGTGTTTGGCTACTTCATCGAGGTAAGCAACTCCTATAAGAACATGGTGCCGGAGACCTACATCCGCAAGCAGACCCTGACTTCCGGCGAACGCTACATCACGCAGGAACTGAAAGAGCTGGAAAGCAAGATCTTAGGTGCCCACGAACGGCTCATCACGCTGGAGCACCGCCTGTTCAGCGAACTGCTGGAAAGCATCAGCGCTCAGCTGGACCGCATCCAGCGCACGGCCAATGCGGTGGCCCAGCTGGATGTGCTCACGGCGCTGGCGCAGGTGGCAGCGGAAAACAACTACTGCCGTCCCATCGTGGACGACAGTGATGAGCTGACCATCACCGAGGGCCGTCACCCTGTGGTGGAGCAGATGCTGAAAGGCAGCCTGTTTGTACCCAATGATACCACCCTGAACTGTGGTGCAGACCGCTGTCTGATCATCACCGGCCCCAACATGGCAGGTAAATCCACGTACATGCGCCAGAATGCACTGATCGCGCTGATGGCGCAGATCGGCTCCTTTGTACCGGCTTCCAGCTGCCATGTGGGTGTGGTGGATGCCATTTTCACTCGCATCGGTGCGTCGGACGACCTGTCTGCCGGTCAGTCCACCTTTATGGTGGAGATGACCGAGGTAGCGGAGATCCTGAAAAATGCCACCGCCAAAAGCCTTGTGGTGCTGGACGAGATCGGCCGCGGCACTTCCACCTTTGACGGTATGAGCATTGCCCGCGCCGTAGTGGAGCACATTGCAGACCCCGCCAAGGGCCTTGGCTGCAAGACTCTGTTTGCCACCCACTACCACGAGCTGACCGAGCTGGAAGGCGGCGTGGACGGCGTAAAAAACTACAATATTGCAGTAAAAAAACGCGGCGAGGACATCACCTTCCTGCGCCGCATCGTGCGCGGCCCGGCGGATGACAGCTACGGCATCGAGGTGGCAAAGCTGGCAGGCCTGCCCGGCAGTGTGACCCGCCGCGCCCATGAGGTGCTGCGCGCGCTGGAAGCAACTGCACCTAAAAATAAAGTAGAGCAGATGGATTTTGATGCCCTGCAGGAGTATAACTCTCCGGCTGTGCCCAGCGAGATGATGGACAAGCTGGAAGCTCTGGATGTGGAAACACTCACCCCCATTGAGGCTTTGAACTTCCTCTACGAGCTGAAAAAGACCCTGAAGGGCAGCCTGAACAGATGAAACTGCTCTACCTGACCCAGACCATACAAGGAGGGAAAACACCATGGCAGTGATCCATGTTCTGGATAAGCACACAGCCGAGCTGATCGCAGCCGGTGAGGTGGTCGAGCGTCCGGCATCCGTTGTTAAGGAGCTGCTGGAAAACTCCATTGATGCCGGTGCTACGCAGGTGACCGTCAACATTGAATCCGGCGGCGTCAAGCTGATCGAAATCAGCGATAACGGCACCGGCATCGAGGCAGAATATATCTCCACGGCGTTTATCCGCCACGCCACCAGCAAAATTGAAACACCGGACGATCTGACCAACATCCATACGCTTGGCTTCCGCGGTGAAGCACTGGCATCCATTGCCAGCGTGGCCCGTGTAGAGCTGACCACCCGAACCGAGGTGGACGAGTTTGCCACGGTCTACCGCATTGAGGGCGGGGAAGAGGTCTCCCGTGAGCCGGGTGCCAGAGCTGTGGGCACCACCATCCGGGTAAAGGATCTGTTTTACAACACGCCTGCCCGCATGAAGTTCCTCAAAAAGGACTCCTCCGAGGGCACCTTTGTGTCGGATACAGTTACCCATGTGGCGCTCAGCCACCCGGAAGTCAGCGTCAAGTTCATCCGTGAGGGCAAGCTGCAGTATGTCACGCCCGGCGACGGCCAGCTGCGCGGTGCAGCCTATGCGGTGCTGGGCCGGGAGTTCAGCCGGGACCTCATTGAGCTGAAAAATCAGGAGGGCGTGTACCGCATCACCGGTCTGATTACCCCGCCCAAAAGCTGCCGCGCCAGCCGAAGTATGCAGCATTTTTACATCAATGGCCGCTATGTGCGCAACCGCACCATGATGGCCGGTATGGAGATGGCGTTCAAGGGCACCATGATGCAGGGCAAGTTCCCGGGCGGCATTCTGCTGCTGGAAATGCCGGCCGACCTTGTGGATGTCAATGTGCATCCGGCCAAGATCGAAGCCCGCTTTGCCCGCGAAAATGATGTTTTTGATGTGGTGTATCATGCCGTCAAGCTGGCATTGGCTCAGCCCGGCACCGGTGAACGGCTTTTTACCTTTGAAGCAGACAAAAAAGATGAAAAAGCTGAAAAACCAAAAATAGACGCTGATATAATCAAAAATGATGTAAAGAATAATAACTTTACAGGCCTTTCTGCGATCATTCGGGGACAAGCAGACCCGGGCGTTCTGCCACAGCAGCACTGGGAACCGGCAAAACCCGCCGCAGCACCGCAGCAGCCTGCCCCGTCTGCTGCAATGCAAATACCGACAGCACCCAGTGTGCCGCGCTGGAAAGGCAGTGCTCAGAACGAAGATATGCTGGATCCGTTCGTGACCCTTCACAGCCCGAAGCTGGAAACGACAAAGGCACCAGAGCCGTTCCGTGCGGCGGCAAGTGAAACACAGCTGGATGTGGAACCGGAATTTGGTGAGACAAAACTGCATTCGCCTCGGGACCATATGGCAGCGTGGAACCCTGCGCAGGAAGCACCAAAGGAAGAACCTGAGAGTGCACCCTGTGCAGAAACAGAACCGGATGCGCCGGAAGCGGCAGAACAGGAAACTGTACTGGCCGAGCCGGAGCAGATGAACTTTGATCCGACGGCGGATCAGCCGGAGCCGCTGCGCTATGTGGGCGAGGTGTTCAGAACATATATCCTTGCAGAACGCGGCGACGAGCTGTGCCTGATCGATAAACACGCTGCCCACGAGCGCCAGCTGTACGAAAAACTAGCCGCGAACTACGGCAATGTGCCCAGCCAGATGCTGCTGGAGCCTGCTGCCATCGACCTTGCTGCGGAGGAAAAGCAGGCCTTGCTGGATAACATTCCTCTGCTGGAAAATGCGGGCCTTGAGATCGCGGACTTTGGTGGCAATACCGTGGTGCTGCGCGCGGTGCCTGCAGATGTGGAGCCGCAGAATGCCGAAAGCCTGCTGGTGGAGATCGCAAATAAGCTGCTCAAGGGCGGCCATGATGCGCTGAACGAGCACACCGAGTGGGTGCTGCATTCTATCTCCTGCCGTGCAGCCATCAAGGCGGGGGACAAGTCCTCGCCGCAGGAACTGCTGGCGCTGGCCGAAAAGATCCTTTCCGGCGAGGTGCCGCCGTTCTGCCCGCATGGCCGCCCCTGCGTACTCAAATTGACCCGGAAGGAGCTGGAAAAGCAGTTTGGACGCATCGTATAAACATCCCGTGGTGGCCGTCGTCGGCCCTACCGCAACCGGAAAGACGGCGCTGGGCGTAGAACTTGCAAAACATTTTTCCGGCGAGGTCATCAGCTGTGATTCCATGCAGATCTATAAAGGTCTGGACATAGGCACGGCAAAGGTGACACCGGAGGAGACCTGCGGTATCCCGCATCACGGCGTGGATATCCTTACGCCGGACAAGGCTTTCAGCGTGGCAGACTTTACCGCCATGGCCGGAAAGCTGGAAGAAGAGATCTCTGCCCGGAAGAAGCTGCCCATCCTTGTGGGCGGCACAGGGTTGTATGTTCAGAGCTTTCTGTATGGGGTGCGCTTTACAGAGGAAAAAGCACCTGCCGGTCTGCGGGAGCAGCTGGCGGCGGAACTGGCTGCAAAAGGCGGTGCTGCCATGTACGAAGAACTGAAGCAGGCCGACCCGGAAGCTGCTGCGGCTATCCACCCGAACAATCAGGTGCGGGTGCTGCGCGCACTCGAACATTATCGTGCCACCGGCAAAAAGCTGAGCGAACAGAAGGCGGAGTCTCTCCCGCCGGAGCGGCCCTACCGCAGCCTGATCCTCGGTCTGGATTTCCCAGAGCGCGCGGTACTTTACCGCCGCATTGACCTGCGTGTGGACAAAATGCTGGAAACGGGCCTTATAAAGGAAGCAGAGCATGTCTGGCAGAACCGGGAAAGCTTCCGCACGGCAGCGCAGGCCATCGGATACAAGGAGTTCTTTCCGTATTTTGAGCAGACGGCTCCACTGGAAGCCTGCACGGAAAAGCTCAAGCAGGCGTCCCGCAACTATGCCAAGCGCCAGTTGACCTGGTTCCGCCATATGGACGGTGTGGTCTGGCTGGATGCCGGTGCACCGGATGCAGTGCAGACTGCCATCCGCAAAACTAGCGAATTTTTAGCGAAAGGATGATCGATATGCCGGATGAGACCCAGAAGGAACGCCATGCGCCGCATGTGCTTACCACTCTGGCAGGCGTGCTGATCGCGTTTCTGCTGCTGGCAGCAATTTATGTGGTGTATCAGGCCGCACATATCCTGTTCCCGCAGAATGTTTATGAGACTGCGCTGCCTGCGGTCATTTCGGATACGGTGGAAGCCGACGGAGTTCTGCTGTTCGACGAAAGCTATGTGGCAGGCAGCGGAAACCTTGGATATCTTGCTGCCGACGGCGAGCGCGTTTCAGCGGGCACCGCAGTGGCAGAAGTGTACAGCAACGCTTCGCAGGCTTCGCTGCGCCTGCAGCTGAACCAGCTGAATGATCAGATCGACCTGCTGCAGAAATCGCAGAACACTTCTGCGCTGCAGCTGGATACCCTTTTAAAAGAACGTTCTTCTGCGCTGTATGACCTGCTGGATACGCTGGACGACAGCGATTATGAAGCGGTGGATGATGATGCCAATGCCTACCTGCTGGCCCAGAACAAGCTCTGGGTGGTAACGGGCGAAGCTGCAAACTTTACCGATCAGATCACTGCGCTGGTCCAGCAGTCCCAGAGCGTGCAGGCGCAGCTGGGCAGCCCGGCGCAGATCACTGCACCGCAGACCGGCTATTTTGTGCGCTCTTCCAGCAGCGGACGGCTCAATGCCAGTGCCGATGATATCCTTGCACTGAACGCACAGGAGCTGCAGGGCTATCTGCAGTCCGACCCAGTGCTGGCACTGGACGGCTGCGCCGGTAAGATCGTGGCAGGGTTCACATGGCGCTATGTGGGCGTGTGCACTGCAAAGCAGGGCGAAAAGCTGCTGGGTCAGAACGGCAAGCCGCTGAGCACAGCGGTGGAGATCAGCTTCCCGGGTCAGGTGGAGAACAGCCTCAAGGCCACCGTCACCGAGGTGGAGATCGATCAGGACAGCGGCCTTGCCCGCTTTGTGCTTGCCTGCAACTCCATCAACGGCGATGTGCTTTGCCTGAACCGGGCTGCAGCACGCATCTCGGTAGGAGAGCGCAGCGGCCTGCGGGTGCCTGCTGCGGCTGTGCACTATTTAAAAGAGGATGGCACCGAGGCACAAACGCAGGGCGAAAACTACATTCCCGGTGTGTACGTGAAACTTGGCAACATTGCCCGCTTCTGCCCGATCGACCCGGTGGACGCAGACCATCCCCTCATCACAGACGGCGATTACATCCTTGTTCTGCCCGAAGGGACCGAGGGCTCGGTCAGCAAGGTGAGGCTTTATGACGAAATAATCGTTTCCGGACAAAATTTGTATGATGGAAAGCTTTTGTAGTTATTGACATCTGAGGCAAAAAATCCGATAATAGATAAAGCTATTATTTGCATCTATTTGCAAAGAACGCCAGGCAGCGCCATGCTGCCCGAATGAAAGGAGCAGATTGTATGTCTTTGCTTGACAGCATTAAGAAAGGTCTGTTTGACCAGGAAGACGATTACGAGGATCAGTACATTGACGATGGCCCCCAGATGGTAAACAATAACAATGGCATCGGCCTTGGTGCTGACGACGAAAATGAAGAGCCTGTTGAGGGTGCCAAGAAGAACGGAAAGGTGGTCAACATCAATGCCACCACTCAGCTCAAGGTCGTTCTGGTCAAGCCTGAGCGTTTTGAGGATGCCAGTACCATTGCTGACCACCTGAACAACAAGCGCACCGTGGTGCTCAATCTGGAGTCCACCAACAAGGAAGTGTCCCGCCGTCTGGTGGACTTCCTGTCCGGTGTTGCATATGCAAACAATGGCCAGATCAAGCGCGTGGCCAACAGCACCTTCATCATCACTCCGTACAACGTGGATATCATGGGTGATCTGCTGGACGAGCTGGAGAACAATGGCGCGTTCTATTGATCCGCAGCCCAAGGCGGCGCGCGGGTTCATCCCTGCGCGTACCGATGAAGAACGCTATCTCATGCGCCATATCGAGGACTTGGCCCACACGGCCTTTTCCCGGGACATTGCGCGGTATTCGGCTTTCCTGAGTGACCGCGAGCAGGACTTGGCCCGCGCGGCACTGGGCCGTGCCGGTGTGCAGGAGAGCTTCCGGTTTGAGGGCGGCTGGTTGAATGCGGAGCGCAGGGTGCTCTGTATCGAGCCGGAGTACAGCTGCGGCGAAGCACCCATCTGCTGTGTGCGGCTGCAATGCCGTGCACAGGCGGGGGCTGCGCTGCCCGCCCACAAGGATTACCTGGGCAGTCTGATGGGCCTTGAGCTGCGGCGCGAGGCGCTGGGAGATATCGTTCTGCCGGAGAATCAGCCGGGCACAGCTTATGTGTTTGCGCTGGAACCGGCAGCACAGCTGATCTGCCGGGAACTGTTTCAGGCTGGACACACGGAGCTGACCACAGAACTGCTGACGCTGAACGAGGTGCCGCAGTTTCCGCAGGCGGAGCGTGAGATGCACAGTGCAACGGTATCGTCCCTGCGGCTGGACGCTGTGCTGGCAGCTATGCTGCACTGCAGCCGAGGACAGGCTTCGGAACTGATCGAGGCGGGCAGGGTGGAGATCAACCACCTGCCGGCGGATAAACCTCATGCGCAGGTATATGAGGGCGATGTGTTCACGGTGCGCGGCAAGGGCCGCTTCAACCTGACTGCACTGCCCGGCAAAAGCAGAAAAGATCGGTCGATCATCGAATTTTTTCAATATTAAAAGCAACGGGAGGAAATGACTATGCTGACTCCGCAGGATGTCCGTTCTGTGCAATTTGAGAAAAACCTCCGCGGCTACCGCACAGAGGACGTAGACCGTTTTCTGGATAAGGTGGAAGAACAGCTGCGGGACGACGATGCGCAGGCGGAACAGCTTCGCAAGCAGATTGCGGACTTGACTGCTGAAAACCAGAAGCTGCATGATGAACTGAAGAGCTTTGAGGCAGATGGTGAAATGCTCAAGAGCGCGCTGATCAATGCACAGCGCATGGGCGAAAATGTCATCCGCGAAGCAAACCAGAAAGCAGAAGAGATCATCCATCGTGCAAATCTGCGCGGTGATGATATCATCCGCGATGCCAACGAACTGCTGCAGAAGGCAAACGACCGTGCAGACGAGATCGAGAACGAAGCAAACGAGAAGCGCCTTGCAGAGGAGCGCGAGTATGACCGCGTGCGTCTGGAAGTGACCCGCTTCAAGTCTGACGTGCTCAACCTGTACCGCAGCCATGTGGAGTCGCTGAGCCGTCTGCCGGAGTTCCAGAAGGAAACGGCTGCACAGGATGCCGAACAGGCAGAGCCTGCTGCAGAGGAAAGTGAGCCTGCCGCTGCAGCCCAGCCGCAGGCAGCGGACGTGCAGGAGCCGGAAGCAGAGCCTGCACAGCCCGCACAGGAAGATGCAGAACCTGCTGCCGTTGTTGAAAATGACGACGACAAGGCAGCTGACAGCAGCGAGGATTTCTGGGCAAAGGATGAGAGCCAGCTCAAGCTGGACCCGCCGCCCGCGCCTCCTGCTGATTTTAAGCCGGACGAGCCGGACTACGATGCTTTTCAGGGTGTCAAGTTCAGCGAGTAAGGCAACCCCATAAGGAAATATAGAGGAGAGTGTAAACCATTGGCTAAGAACAAATCGCAGTACGATAGTACTCTGAACCTGCCCAAGACCCTGTTTGAAATGCGTGCCGGCCTGCCCAAGAAGGAGCCGGTCATGCTGAAGGATTGGGACGACAACGACCTGTACAATCAGCTCATGAAGCACAACGAGGGCAAGCCGCAGTTCATCCTGCACGACGGCCCTCCGTACGCAAACGGTAATATCCACATGGGTACTGCCCTGAACAAGATCATCAAGGATATCATTATCCGCGATAAGAACATGGAGGGTTTCCAGGCTCCCTATGTGCCCGGCTTTGATACCCACGGCCTGCCAATCGAGCTGAAGGCTCTGTCCTCCGTCGGTGATAAGAAGAAGGACATTTCCAAGCTGGAACTGCGCCAGATCTGCGAAAAGTTTGCTACCGAGCACATCGATATCATGAGCGACCAGTTCAAGCGTCTGGGCGTTATCGGCGATTTCGAGCATCCGTATCTGACCCTGAAGCCTGAGTTCGAGGCACGCCAGATCGAGATTTTTGGCGAGATGGCAAAGAAGGGCTACATCTACAAGGGCCTGAAGCCCGTGTACTGGTGCCCGGACTGCCGCACGGCTCTGGCAGAGGCCGAGATCGAGTACGGCGAGGACGACTGCGATTCCATCTTCGTGCGTTTCCACGTCTCTCAGGATCCCAACGGTGTGCTGGCAAAGCACGGCATCCCGATGGACAAGACCTACTTCGTCATCTGGACCACCACCACTTGGACTCTGCCCGCTAACGAGGCAATCTGCCTGAACGGCCAGTTCGAGTACTCCTTCGTCAAGATCGGCGATGAGTTCCATATCATGGCCACCGAACTGGTCAAGAGCGTCATGGATGCCTGCCACATCGAGAACTACGAGATCGTGGGTGAGCCGGTCCCCGGTACCGAGTTCGAGCTGATGCGCTACAACCACGTCTACCTGCCCAAGGAGGGCTGGGTCATTCTGGGCGACCACGTCACGCTGGAAAGCGGTTCCGGCTGTGTCCATACCGCAGGCGGCCACGGCGTGGACGACTTCAACGTCTGCCAGAAGTATCCGCAGGTGCCCATCACCGTCCCCGTGGACGATGGCGGCTATCTGACCGAGCTGGCCGGTAAGTATGCAGGTCAGCGCGTGTGGGCTGCCAACAAGACCATTCTGGCCGATTTGACCGAGTCCGGTGCTGTCATGGGTCAGGTGCACATCAAGCATCAGTACCCGCACTGCTGGCGCTGCCATCACCCCATCATCTTCCGTGCAACGGAACAGTGGTTCTGCTCCATCGCAAAGTTCCGCGAGGATGTCTACAAGGCCATCGACACCGTTACCTGGATGCCGGATTGGGGCCATGACCGCATGAAGGGCATGGTGCGCGACCGCAACGACTGGTGCATCAGCCGCCAGCGCACCTGGGGCGTGCCCATCCCCGCATTCTATTGCAAGAAGTGCGGCACCTACCACATCACCGATGCCACCATCAAGGCTGTCAGCGACCTGTTCCGCAAGGAAGGTTCCGATGCATGGTATAAGTACGAAGCCGAGCAGATCATCCCCGCAGGCGAAGTGTGCGAAAAGTGCGGTGCTTCCGAGTGGACCAAGGACACCGACATCATGGATGTCTGGTTCGACTCCGGTTCCACCCACGCCGCTGTGCTGGAGGAGCGTCCGGAACTGCGCTTCCCGGCTGATATGTATATGGAGGGCGGCGACCAGTTCCGCGGCTGGTTCCAGTCCAGCCTGCTGACCAGCGTGGCTGCCAAGGGCTGTGCACCTTACAAGTCCGTTCTGTGCCACGGCTGGGTCGTGGACGAGCAGGGCAAGCAGATGCACAAGAGCGCCGGCAACGGCGTGGAGCCCAGCGAGATCATCAAGGACTATGGCGCGGATATCATCCGCCTGTGGGTCGCTTCTTCCGACTACACTGTGGATGTGCGCGCCGGTAAGAATATCTTCAAGCAGCTGAGCGAGGCTTACCGCAAGATCCGCAACACCGCCCGCTTCATTCTGGGCAATCTGGACGGCTTTGATCCCAACACCGACTGTGTGGCTGACGATCAGCTGCAGGAGATCGACCGCTGGGCACTGGCTGCTCTGGATGACTTGATGGTCAACACCAGCGCAGGCTACGCTGTGTACGACTTCAACAAGGTCTACCATGCAGTGTACAACTTCTGCGTTGTTGCAATGTCCAACTTCTATTTGGATGTGACCAAGGATCGCCTGTACTGCACCAACGGCGCAGGCCGCAAGGCTGCTCAGACCACCATGTACAAGATCCTTGTGGCTCTGGACAAGATCATTGCTCCTATCCTGTGCTTCACCAGTCAGGAGATCTGGGACTTCATGCCCAAGACTGAGGGCATGAACAAGTACGTTGTCTTTGAGGAGATGCCCAAGGCCGGCCAGTATGCCGCCGATGAAGCCTTCAAGGCAAAGTGGGCACAGCTGATCGCCGTCCGTGATGAGGTGAAGAAGGTTCTGGAGCAGGCCCGTGCCGAAAAGGTCATCGGTGCTTCTCTGGAGGCTGCCGTCACCCTGTACTGCAATGATACTGTGTACAGCCTGCTCAACAGCATCCCCATGGACGAGCTGGCCGACCTGATGATCGTCTCTCAGGTAGAGCTGGTCAAGGGTGAAGGCGGCGCTGCAAGTGCTGTTGAAGGCCTGGGCGTTGCTGCTGCACATGCCACCGGCGAAAAGTGCGAGCGCTGCTGGAAGTATTCTTCTTCCATCGGCAGCCATGCCGCACATCCCACCCTGTGCGCACGCTGCGCCAGCGTTGTGGAAGCCTAAGCGTTCCGCATAAAACAATGTTTTAAAGGGCGGCGCTCCCTTATACCGGGGAGCGCCGTTTTTTATACTGAATGATTTTGGGAGTATCCTATGGCATTTGTTGTTTTTAATCTGCTCGCGGCTGCGGCACTCATTGGCATCGATCAGGCCATCAAGCTGTGGGCCACCAATGTGCTGCAGCCCATTGGTGCAATGCCGCTGATCCCCCATGTGGTGGAGCTGCGGTTCGTGCTCAACCCGGGCATGGCGTTCAGCCTGCTCAGCGGCAAGCAGCTGTTCCTCATCATCGCTACCAGCATAGCGCTGATCTTTGTGGCCTACGGGCTGTTCTTCCGCAGCCGCGGCAGATACCTGCAGCAGGCCGCACTGCTGCTGATCCTTGCCGGCGGCATCGGCAACCTGATCGACCGTGTGCTCAACGGCGAGGTGGTGGACTACATCAATCTGCTGTTCATGCAGTTTGCGGTGTTCAATTTTGCGGATATCTGCGTGTGTGTGGGCGTGGGCCTCTGGGTGCTGGTAATTTTTCTGGAAGAGCTGCACGCTGAGAACGGGCAGTCCCCGAAGGAGCAGTGAGCCATGGAACAGCGTGAATTTGTGGTGGAGCAGGAGACGGCAGGCCAGCGCATCGACCGCTTCCTGAGCGGCGAGGACACCGGCCTTTCCCGGTCTGCTCTGCAGGCGCTGGTGGCCGACGGTCATGTGTTGTGCAACGGCAGGCTGGTTGCCAAAAGCCTGAAGCTCAAGGCGGGCGACACCATCGTTTTGGAAATTCCGGACGCAAAGCCCATTGAGGCCGTGCCGCAGGACATCCCGCTGGAAATCGTCTATGAGGACGAGCATCTGCTGGTGGTCAACAAGCCCAAAGGCATGGTGGTGCACCCGGCTCCCGGCAACCCGGACGGCACGCTGGTGAACGCGCTGCTGTGGCACTGCAAGGGAAGTCTGTCCGGTATCGGCGGCGAGATCCGCCCCGGCATCGTGCACCGCATCGATAAGGACACCAGCGGACTGCTGGTGGTGGCAAAGGACGATGCAACGCACATCGGCCTTTCCCAGCAGATGGCGGTGCACAGTGTGGAGCGCGCGTATCGCACCATCGTGTACGGCGGCTTTGCACAAGATGAGGGCTTTGTGGAAAGCAATCTGGGCCGCAGCAAGACCGACCGCAAAAAGATGGCGGTCTACCCGGCCAGTGAGCCGCACACCAAATATGCCTATACCGGTTATCAGGTGCTGGAACGGTTGAACAACTTTACCATGCTGGAATGCCGCCTGAAGACCGGCCGCACCCATCAGATCCGCGTGCACATGGCATCCATCCAGCACCCGGTGGCAGGCGACCCGGTGTATGGCCCGCACAATTGCATCACCAGCCTGCACGGTCAGTGCCTGCACGCCAAAACGCTGGGCTTTGTGCACCCGATCACCGGCGAACATCTGCGGTTCGATTCGGAATTGCCGGAATACTTCACTCGTTTTCTTGCAACGCTCAGGAGGGGAACGGTATGAACCATCTTTCTTCAACGCTTGTACTGTGTGATCTGGACCATCTGCTTTTGGGTGCCGACGGCAACCTGACGCAGGTGGTGCGGGATGTGCTGCAGCTGTTCGTCCGCCGCGGCGGACGTTTTACGGTGTTTTCCCAGCGCACGCCGCGGGCAGTGCGGTCCATTCTGGGCAGTGTGCGGCTCAGCGCTCCTGCGCTGGTGTGCGGCGGTGCCATGGCCTACCATTTTTCCGATGGCACCCGCCAGCCGCTGTGCACCTTTGCCGGGCAGGATGCCGACCTGTTCGCCCGCCTGCCGGTGGCAGAGGGCGTGGGCATTGCCCTGCAGATGACCGACGGTACTACCCGCGTGCTGCGCATGAGCGAGGCATTGGAGCGTCATCTGCGGCAGGAATGGACCCCTTATCTGCTGGCAAACGCGGCAGACATCAAGGGGGAAGAAGTGCTGCGGGTGCTGCTTTATCAGGACAGCAAGGCAGTGCCCATGATCTCGCTGCTGGAAAAATCTCTGGGCGACCGCACAGCGGTGCTGCTGGGCGAGCGTGCCGCAACGGATACGCTGATCCTGACCCCCAGAACCGTCTCCGGCCGTGAAATGCTGGATGCCGTGTGTATGCCGGTGGGCATCGACCCGGAAGAGGTGCTGGTACTTGCCGGAGGGCTGCCTATGCTGGACATGGTGCGCGCTTCCAGCCAGAGCACCGCAGCTGCGGATGCCCCGGCTGAGCTGCGTCTTGCTGCCCAAAAGGTCACTTTGACCGATGCTGCGGCAGGTTCTGCAGTGGAAGTGCTGTACCGTATGGTGCGGGATGCTGAAAATTTGGCGTAAAATTTGTGCAAGGCTTCTGCAAATTCTTTCGCAGAAGCCTTTCTTTTTGGAGGAAAGTCAGGTACAATGAGAGAAACGCATCTTCTGGTCCTGCAAAAGAAGGAAAAACTCTTTCTTGCGCTGTCGCTGGCGGCGGTGGTTTTGTGCACAGTGCTGGCCTTTGGCTTTGCCGTGCCGCTGCAGGCTGCCGAATCGCAGGTCCTGCCGGATACGACCGGGCTGGAACAGTATGTGCTGGTGGATCTGAACACTGCCGATCTCTCTGCGCTGTGCACACTGCCGGGCGTAGGGGAAAAGCGCGCACAGACGATTCTGGATTACCGGACGCAGAATGGCCCGTTTGAACGGGTAGAAGATGCAGCCAATGTTCCGGGCCTGACACAGACCATTGTGGATTCCTGGGCAGGAATGGCAACCGTGAGCTGAGCCGCAGCCGGCGGCCCGGCGCAGCAAAAAGGGGAATGATTATGAGTGACGATACCATTTTTATCAACCGGGAACTGAGCTGGCTGGATTTCAACCGGCGCGTTCTTGCGCTGGGCAAAGATAAAAATGTTCCGCTTGCAGAGCGGGTCAAATTTCTTGCGATCTACGGCTCCAATCTGGACGAGTTTTTTATGGTGCGCGTGGGTTCTCTGCAGGAGCGCGCCAATCTGGAACAGGAACAGGGCAAAAAGGTCAAGAGGGAAAACAAGACCAACATGTCCGCGGCGGAACAGCTGACTGCCATCATGCCCAAAACGGCACAGCTGCAGGAGGAGTGCGATAAATACTACGCAAAGGCGCTGGAAGCACTGGCGGAGTGCGGCTGGCGCAAGGTGGATCTTGACCACTTGTCCAAGGAGGACGAGCACTTCTGGAAGAAGTACTTCCAAACGGAGCTGTTCCCTATCCTCAGCCCGCAGATCGTGGACAACCGCCATCCGTTCCCATTCCTGCGCAATAAGGAGATTTACCTTGGCGTTCTGCTCAAGGAAAAACACCCGGCAGGGCAGAGCCTTGGCATCATTCCCATTTCCAGCCAGATGGAACGGATGCACGTTGTAAAAAAAGACGGCGAAACGCAGTTTGCACTTACCGAAGAGCTGGTGCTGCACTTTGCGGCCAGCATCTTTGGCAAAGAGACGATTCAGGAAAAATGTCTCTTCCGCGTTACCCGCAATGCGGATATCGACGTAAAAGAGGGCATGATGGATCATGATATCGACTACCGCGAGATCATGACCGAGCTGCTCAAGCGCCGCCGTAAGCTGGCTGCGGTGCGTCTGCAGATCACGCCTGCTCCGGCCCCGGAGGTAGAACGCCTGCTGTGCAACCGTCTGCTGCTCACCCATAAACGGGTGTTCGAGCAGAAAAGCCCGCTGGATCTGAGCTTTTTCTACAAGCTCACCGGCCGCATGGAAGCGGAGGGGCGGCCGGAACTGTTCTACCCGGCTGCACGGCCCATGTTGCCGCCGCCGGACTACGACCTTGCCGCTGAGGTGCAGAAGCACGATGTGCTGCTCAGCTACCCGTACCAGTCCATCCGGCCCTTCATTGCCATGCTCAAAAAGGCTGCCCATGATCCTGAGGTCATTTCCATCAAAATGACACTGTACCGTATGGCGCGGGAGTCCCAGATCGTGCAGGCGCTGATGGAAGCCGCTGAGAACGGCAAAGAGGTGGTGGCGCTGGTGGAGCTGCGCGCCCGCTTTGACGAGCAGAACAACATCGACTGGTCGAAGCAGCTGGAAAGCGCAGGCTGTACGGTCATTTATGGCTTTGATGATTACAAAGTGCACTCCAAGCTGACCCTTATCACCAAAAAGAGCAAAGAGGGCTACTCTTATATCACCCAGATCGGCACCGGCAACTACAACGAAAAGACCAGTGAGCTTTACACGGACTATTCCTTCATTACGGCAGACCATGGCATTGGCGAGGAAGCTTCCAATGTGTTCCAGAACCTTGCCGTGCAGAAGCTGACTGAGGAGAGCGACCGGATGCTGGTAGCACCGCTGCGCTTCAAGAGCGTATTGCTGGAAGAGATGGATCGTGTCATTGCCGCCGCCCACATGGGCCGTCCGGCATCCATGATCCTGAAAAACAATTCCATCAGCGACCGGGACATCATCCTCAAGCTGCAGGAAGCCAGCTGTGCCGGTGTGCGCATTGATATGATCGTGCGCGGCATCTGCTGCGTGCGCGCCGGCGTGCCCGGCAAGACGGAGAACCTGCATATCCGCAGCCTTGTGGGTCGTTATCTGGAGCATGGCCGCATTTACAGCTTCTTCGATGGTGCACATACCCGCATCTATATTGCATCCGGCGATTTCCTCACCCGCAACACCGAGTGCCGCGTGGAGGTGGGCGTGCGCGTGGAGGATCCCGTGCTGGTGCGGAAGCTTACCGACATTCTGCAGCTACAGCTGCGGGATAATGTCAATGCCCGCGAGATGCGCCCGGACGGCAGCTACCAGAAGGTAAAGCCCGCTGAGGGCGAAGCACTGGTGAACGGCCAGATGGGCATGTATGAGCTGTTGAAAAATGACTGGACGCAGCCGGAGCCTTGGAGGCTTTCTGCCGCTGCGCAGGAAAAACAGCCTGAACCTTCTGCCGAAGCAGAAAAGCCAGAACCTGCGAAAACGGAAGCGGCTCCCGCTGCAAAACAGGCAGAAGCTTCTCACCCGGAATCTGCTGCGGCACCGGAAAGCGGCGACCGCTTTGACCAGCTGGAACAGATGGTCAATCATAAAAAGCGTACAGAGCCGCAGCCTGCCCCTGCAGCCAAGCCGATAAAGCCGGTGGTGGTGGAGACACCCGCCCCCAGAAGCCGCCTGAAACGGATTTTGGATTTTTTCAAGTTACGCAGATAATATTTGCAAGACCCGACAGAGCAAACCCTCTGCCGGGTCTTTTTGCGTGTTTGCCTGCATAAATAAAAAGCAAACGGAAGGCGGGAGGCAGAAGGTGCGGGCAAAGCGATGGGGACGAGCCGGGCACGGCAGGGAGCAGCCCAGACGGAAGGTGATTTTTCTGGCAGTTTTAGCCGGACTGCTGGTGTGCTTGGTGCTTCCGGTGCGGGCGCAGAAAAAAACGGGGAAGCTCTGTTTCCCGCTGGACACCACACAGTACCGTGTTTCGGACGGATACGGCTGGCGGCAGGATCCTTTTACCGGGGAAAGGACGTTCCATAAGGGCATTGATCTTGCCTGTGCAGAGGGAACAGAAGTGCTTGCTGCGGAAGGCGGTGCGGTGGTGCAGGTATACCGCAGCACAAGCTATGGCACCTGTCTGCGTGTTCTCCATACAGATGGCAGCGAGTCACTTTACGCCCATTTGCAGTACGCCTATGTCCGCCCGGGCGAGGTGGTGGAAGCAGGGCAGCTGCTGGGCGCAGCAGGGCGCAGCGGGCGCGCTACGGGAGCACACCTGCATTTTGAACTGTACCGGCAGGGAACAGCCTGTGACCCGGCGGATGCGCTGGGCCTTTCCTCATGAAGCTGCATGATTCCCGGCAGCTGGGGCCGCTGGTGTTCCGCGACCCGCTGCTTTTGTGTAGCGCACTGTATTTTCTGCTCTACTTTGATGCAAGCGGCTTTCTGCGGCTGGGGCTGCTGGCGGCGTTCCTGCACGAGTGCGGGCACATTCTGGTGTATTGTGTGTTTCTGCGCCGCTTTCCGGTCATTGAGGTGACCATGACTGGCTTTTGTATGCGGATGGACGCTCCGGCCCGGGGCCTTTCACCGGGGCGGCTTTTCTGGCTGGCTGCTGCAGGCCCGGCGGTCAATTTCATGCTGGCAGGCATCTGGGCACTGCGGCTGGAACAGGAACTGACCATCCGCGGCAGTGCCTTCTGGGCGGCAAATCTGCTGACCGGGGGATTCAATCTGCTGCCCGTTCCACCGCTGGATGGGGCGCAGCTGACATCCTGCCTGTGCGAAATGCGGCGTGCAGTCAAAAAGTTTAAGGGAAATGATTGAAAAAACAGCTCATTTCGGGTACAATAAAATGACGTGTAAAAATGGACTGTTTATTGGAGGACTCGATGTTTGATCCAAAACTGAAAGAAGCACTGGGACGGGTACAGAAGCCTGGTCGTTATACCGGCGGAGAACCCGGCAGTGTATATAAGGACAAAGAAAAAGTGGATGTCCGCTTTGCGTTCTGCTTTCCGGACACCTATGAGGTAGGTATGTCCTTCCTCGGCGAAAAGATCCTGTATGAGCTGCTCAACAGCCACGAAAACTGGTGGTGCGAGCGTGCTTTTATGCCGTGGCTGGATATGAAGGCCGAGATGGAGCGTCTTGGTCTGCCGCTCTACACCATGGAGAGCAAGGACCCGCTCACCGCTTTTGATGCAGTGGGCTTCACCCTGCAGTACGAGCTTTCCTATACCAATATTCTGGCTATGCTGGATCTGGCGGGCATCCCGTTCTATTCCAAGGATCGCGATGAAAGCTGGCCGCTGATCGTGGCGGGTGGCCCCTGCGCCTGCAACGCGGAACCCATTGCGGACTTTTTTGATGTGGTCCAGCTGGGCGAGGGCGAAAACCAGCTGCCCGGCATCTGCGCCGAGATCGAAAAGGCCAAGAAGGAGGGCGGCGTCTCCAAAAAGGAACTGCTGCTGCGCATTGCAAAGATCCCCGGCGTCTATATCCCGGCGTTCTACGATGTGGAGTATTACGAAGATGGCCGGGTCAAGGCTATCACCCCCAATGAGCCGGGCATCCCGGCGCGCATCACCAAGGCGATCATCAAGGACTTGAACGAGTTTGCCCCGCCCACGAATTTCGTGGTGCCCATGGTGGGTGCCATTCAGGACCGCGCCAGCATCGAGGTGCTGCGCGGCTGTGTGCGTGGCTGCCGTTTCTGTCAGGCGGGCTTTCTGTACCGTCCCATGCGCCAGCGTGACGCGGGCCTTCTGAACAGGGCGGCGCAGGAGCTGTGCGCTAACACCGGCTATGAAGAGCTGAGCCTTTCCAGCCTGTCCACCTCTGACCACGGCCAGCTGGAAGAGCTGCTGGATGATCTGAACGAGTGGGCACCCAAGGAGCATGTGAGTCTGTCGCTGCCTTCGCTGCGCGTGGACAACTTCTCCCAGAGCCTCATTGAAAAGACCACCAAGGTGCGCAAGAGCGGCCTGACCTTCGCCGCTGAAGCCGGCACCCAGCGCCTGCGCAACGTCATCAACAAGAATGTCACATGGGATGAGATCGAAAAGACCTGCACCATTGCATTCAACGCGGGCTACACCTCGGTCAAGCTCTACTTCATGATGGGCCTGCCCACCGAGACCATGGAGGACATTGAGGGCATCGCAGAGACGGCGCAGAAGGTGGTAGACCTCTATTATTCGCTGCCCAAGCGCGGCAAGGGCAAGGGTGTACAGGTGACCATCAGCTGTGCCTGCTTTGTGCCCAAGCCCCATACGCCGTTTGAGTTCGTGCCCATGGACACTGAAGAAATGCTGCGCGCCAAGCAGAAGCACCTGCTGGAAAGTGTGCACAGCCGCAAGATCAAGGTGAACTACCACGACAGCACCACCAGCTTTCTGGAGGGCGTGTTCGCCAAGGGCGACCGCCGTCTGGCACCGGTCATTGTGGAAGCCTACAAGCGCGGCTGCTACTTCGACGGCTGGGAGGAGTGCTTCAAGTACGATACTTGGCTGCAGACCTTTGCTGATCTGGGCATCGACCCGGCATTTTACTGCCAGCGCCCCATTGGTCTGGACGAGGTAACGCCCTGGTCCCACATGGATTACGGCGTCACCCACGAATATCTGGTGCGGGAGTACCAAAAGGCTCTTGCCGCCCAGACCACCCAGCCCTGCAACCGTGCCTGCCACGGCTGCGGTGCAAATCACCTGTTAGGAGGTCCCTGCTTTGATTACAGTAAGAATCTCGTTTGAGAAAAAGAATGAGGCCTCCTACATCTCCCTGCTGGACCTGC
>OOBI01000218.1_pt1 | contig 63788 bp, 58 predicted proteins | sample 1671081 | NCBI WGS metagenome assembly OOBI01 (sample SAMN06348120, study PRJEB24527) | human gut metagenome | biome: human gut; feature: ankylosing spondylitis patient; material: feces | host: Homo sapiens | place: China | collected 2015-10 | reverse complement strand
ACATAGTGAAATCCTTTCTATTTATTAATTAACTAAAAAATATGATATGAGTGTCAAAAAGTATCAATTTTCTTCATATTCGTTAATTAGTATAGCAGAAGCATAAAGTCGAGGCAATGCGCAAATCAAACAGAAATGAGTTATTCTTGAAAAAATGTCTGCATACATTGAGATAGAATGTATCATTGTTAAGATATGAACCTGCAAAAGGGAAGAAACTACCGACAGGTCAGTATGAAAAATCAGGAGGGCTTATGTACGAACAAATGGAATGTGGCGAAGTGTGTAAAAGATTTCATACAGATGAGAAAGCTGGACTGACGCAACAGGAAGCAGAGAAAAGGTTAAAGGCAGATGGGAAAAACCGATTAAAAAAAGTCAGGGAAGAGACAACGATAGACCGGATTCAAAAACAGTTAAATGACCCGATGATTTTTGTCCTTTTTATGGCAGCGTCTGTTTCTATTCTGCTTAGAGAATTTAGTGATACGGCAATTATTTTATTCGTGATTGGTTTAAATACGATGATAGGTGTAGTACAGGAGGGAAAAGCGAAAAAGGCGATGGATGCCTTAAAGAAAATGACAGCACCGGAAGCCACCGTAAAAAGAAATGGGACTTACCGAAAAATTCCGGCAGAAGAACTTGTAAAAGGCGATGTTGTAAAAGTGAAAGCCGGAGACCAGGTTCCGGCAGACATTCGTTTGTTTTTGTGTAAGGGAATTGAAGTAAATGAGTCGGCATTGACCGGAGAATCCACGGCAGTAAGGAAAGCCTGCGAGACGATGAAGCAGGAGGTTACAGCCTCTGAACAAAAAAATATGCTGTTTCTATCTACGGAAATTGTGAAGGGAAATGGAGAAGGAATTGTAGTTGCAACGGGGATGGAGACAGAGCTTGGAAAAATAGCCAAGATGATAAATGAACAGGAAAATGAAATGACACCGCTTCAAAAGAGATTGGGAGATCTGGGGAAAATCTTGAGTAAGGCGGCTGTTTTTTTATGTCTGTTACTTTTTTTGATGGGAGTGCTTCAACATAGAAATCTATTACAGATGCTGTTGTTATCCATTTCTTTGGCAGTTGCAGCAATTCCGGAAGGACTTCCTGCGGTTGTAACGATTGTACTGGCACTTGGTGTGGCAAGAATGGCAAAAGCCAATACGATTATCCGTAAATTACCAGCTGTAGAAACACTTGGAGCGGTCAGTGTGGTTTGTTCTGATAAGACCGGAACGTTGACGGAAAATAAAATGAAAGTGTTGAAACTTTATGCGGAGGATAAAACCTTATCGGTTTCTCAGGTTCGACCAAGAGAATTTTCCCGTTTGATGCAGGGATTTTTGCTTTGTAATAATGCAGTAATCGGAAAGACGGAACTGGGGGATTCCACAGAACTTGCACTTCTTTCTATGGGAGAACAGATGGGGATATCGAGAGAGCGGTTGGAAGAACGTTATCCGAGATTGGAAGAAATTCCGTTTGATTCAGATAAAAAATACATGGTTACGCTGCACAAAGATCAGAGTCAAGTATGCGCTTATATAAAAGGTGCCTGTGATTATCTGTTGGAAGTCTGTAGTTTCTGGTGGATAGGAGGAAAGATAGAACCGCTTGGACAGATTCAGAAAATGAAAATCAGACGAGTAATGGAAGGGATGGCAGAAGAGGGACTTCGGGTGCTGGCACTGGCTTTTAAAGAACATGTATCAGACTGGAATGAAAGCAGTATTATGAAAAATCTGGTATTTGCAGGACTTGCCGGAATGATGGATGCGCCAAGAAAACAAGTAAACCAGTCAGTCTATCAATTAAAACGTGCAGGAGTTCAAGTTGTAATGATTACCGGTGACTATCAGGAAACGGCATTTTCAATCGCAAAAATGACCGGTATTGCAAGAAAAAGAGAGCAGTGTGTGACCGGAGAAGAATTAGATGCAATGAGTGATGCAGAATTTTCTTCTAAAATGAATGACATCCGTGTGTTTGCAAGGGTAACACCGGCACATAAAGTAAAAATTGTAAAAGAATTTAAGAAAAATGGAAAAATTGTGGCAATGACAGGAGATGGGGTAAACGATGCACCGTCCCTTCATGCAGCAGATATCGGAATTGCGATGGGCGCAAATGGAACAGATGTGGCTAAAAATGCGGCAGATTTGATTTTGGCAGATGACAATTTTTCCACGATTGAAAAAGCAGTGGAAGAGGGGCGCAGTATTTATGTCAATATTAAAAAGTCGATTTTATTTTTATTGTCCTCAAACTTTGGAGAAATTATGACGATGTTTGTGTCGATTGCATTTTCGATGCCATCGCCATTAAAAGCAAGCCATATTTTATGGGTGAATCTGATTACAGATTCCCTTCCGGCACTGGCGCTTGGTGTAGATAAAAATGATACCGGATTGTTGATGGCAAAGAAGCCAAGAGATGAGAAGGAAAGCCTGTTTGCGCATGGAGGATGGCTGCTTACGATTGGGTATGGGCTTTTGATTGGTGCGATTACTTTGTATGCGTTTCTGACAGGCGGACAGACTTATGCATTTACGGTGCTTGGAATTTCGCAGTTATTTCATGCAATCGGAATGAGGGATTGTGAGAAATCTATTTTTCAGATGAATCATCTGGAAAATCCGGTTATGATTTTTTCTTTTTTTACAGGGCTTGCACTTCAGGTGGCAGTGACAGAGATTCCGTGGCTGGTGGAAGCATTTCAGACCCGTCGCCTTTTGATGGGAGAATGGCTGTGGCTGTTGGGAATTTCGGCGGTTCCGCTTGCGGTACATGAAATAGTGGTGCTCATAAAACGATTAAAAAAAGGGTGACGGTGTAAATATGCAAGATTTTATATAAAAAATTGCATTTAAAACACAAAAATTCGTGTATAAGAGATAAAAAACGATGAAAATGCAAGAAAGACTTGACAATCAGTCATAAAGTAGCATACAATACTGCTTAGTAAGCCGAAGAAAAATGAATTGGATGGCAAATTGAAAAAATCAGGAGGAGAGCCATGACACCGTACAGAGAACTCAACAAAGAACAGCTGCAGGTGCTGAAAGCCCAGTTAGAAAAAGAATTTGAAGAAGTAAAAGCAAAAGGTTTAAACCTCGATATGTCCAGAGGAAAACCGTCAAAGAAACAGCTTGAACTTGCTATGGATATGCTTGAAGAATTAAAGAGCACAGATAAGCTGAAATGTGAAGCAGGAATTGACTGTCGTAACTATGGTTTGTTAGAAGGTATTCCGGAAGCAAGAAGACTTCTTGGAGCAATGACAGAGGTAACTCCTGATAAAATTATTATTTTTGGAAACTCCAGTCTGAATGTAATGTTTGATACCATTTCCCGTTCTATGACACATGGTGTCTGTGGAAATACTCCATGGTGTAAGTTAGACAAAGTAAAATTCTTATGTCCTGCACCAGGATATGACCGTCACTTTAAAATTACAGAATACTTTGGAATCGAAATGATTACTGTTCCGATGACTCCAACCGGTCCGGATATGGATATGGTAGAAAAACTGGTAAGTTCAGATGATGCAATCAAAGGAATCTGGTGTGTGCCGAAATATTCTAACCCACAGGGAATTACTTATTCAGAAGAGACTGTAAAACGCTTTGCAAGATTAAAACCTGCAGCACCGGACTTCCGTATCTTCTGGGATAACGCATACTGCATCCATCACTTATACGAGGAAAAAGATTTCTTATTAGAGATTTTGGAAGAATGTGAAAAAGCTGGAAATCCGGATCTTGCATATAAATTCCTTTCCACATCAAAGGTAAGTTTCCCAGGCTCCGGTATTGCAGCTGTAGCTGCTTCTCCTAGAAACTTGGAAGATATCAAAAAACACATGTCAATTCAGACAATTGGTCATGACAAAATTAATCAGTTAAGACATGTACGCTTCTTCAAAGATATCGAGGGTATGCATGAACACATGAAGAAACACGCAGAAATCTTAAGACCGAAATTTGAAGCAGTGGAAAATACACTGGAAAAAGAAATCGGCGGACTTGGAATCGGTGAATGGACCAATCCAAAAGGCGGATATTTCATTTCCTTTGAATCAATGGAAGGATGTGCAAAGGCAATCGTTGCAAAAGCAGCGGAAGCCGGAGTGAAAATGACAGATGCCGGAGCAACTTATCCTTATGGAAAAGACCCGCATGATTCTAATATCCGTATTGCACCAAGTTTCCCGACCTTAGAAGAATTACAGACAGCAACAGAGATTTTTGTATTAAGCGTGAAATTAGTCAGTGTAGAAAAATTACTGGCAGAATAAGCATAAAAAAAGCCATTTGAACATTAAAAATAAAGGGCGGGATTCCAAAGAAAAGGAATCTCGCCTATTTTTGGATAAAAATCACAATTTGGTCACAGAATAGGGCTTTACTTTTTGGATAAAGATGAATTAGAATAAGGAATGCCTAAAAGAAAAATAAAAGAATCAAAGAAAAAGGGGTAGGAATATGGAACAGAATGAAAGTGGTAACAAAAAAACCGCAAAACCAAAGAAAATCATAATTGGTATTCTGATTGCATGCGTGGCAGTGCTTGCGATACTCTATGCGGCAGGAGCATTTTATTTTTCCAGTCATTTTCTCCCGGGTTCAAAGATAAATGGAGTAAATTGTTCTGGAAAGACACTTGAGAGCGTGGAAAATCATCTGGCAGATGAAATTTCTTCCTATGCGCTTACTATCAAAGAACGTGGAGATAATACAGAAACAATTTCTGCAGATAGGATAGGACTCAGCTATGTGGATGATGGAAAAGTGGAAAAACTTTTAAAAGGACAGAATTCATGGGGCTGGATTACTGCATTTACAAAAAAACATGAATATACAATGAGTGCAACCACCACGGTTGATGAAGAAAAATTAACGTCAGCAATTGATGGTTTAACTTGTCTTGCAGAAGAAAACATGCAGCAGCCGGTCGATGCACATTTGGAGGTCGGTGATAATGGGTACGAAATTGTTCCGGAAACAGAAGGAACCGCTCTGGATAAAGACAAGGTAACGGAGGTTATCACAAAGGCAGTCAAAGCCGGAGAGACAGAAGTAGACCTTGAAGCTTCTGACTGTTATTTAAAACCATCTGTTTATCAGGATGATAAAAATCTGATTGCGCAGAGAGACCAGAGCAATGCATTCTTAAAAGTAAAAATCACAATTGATTTTTCAGACCGTCAGGAAGTAGTAGACCAGAATTTAATTAAAGACTGGGTTACAACAGATGAAAATGGAAATGCAGTCTTAGATGAAGCAAAAGTAAAAGCGTATGTGGTAGAACTTGCAAAGAAATATGATACCTTTGGTTATCCAAGACAGTTTAAGACCTCTACCGGTGAAACAATTACCGTAAGCGGGGGAGATTATGGCTGGCTGATGGCAAGAAATGATACCACGACAAAATTAATCGAGGCAATTAAAAGCGGAAAGTCTCAGACCATTGAACCGGAATATACATATAAGGGATACGTACGTGACACAAATGATATCGGAAATACTTATGTGGAAGTCAGCCTTTCTGCACAGCACATGTGGTTTTATAAAAATGGTCAATTACTTGTCGATACAGATGTCGTAACCGGAAATCATAATCTGGGGCATGACACCAAAACAGGTATTTATGCAATTATGTACAAAGAAAGAAATGCGACCTTAGTAGGGGAAGATTATTCCTCACCGGTTAAATACTGGATGCCGTTTTATGCAAATGTTGGAATTCACGATGCAAGCTGGAGAACTACATTTGGTGGAAGCGAGTATTTAAATAACGGTTCTCATGGCTGTGTCAATACACCAGAAGCCAATGCAGAAAAGATTTTTAATAATATTGAAAAAGGTGTGCCGGTAGTGGTGTACTAAAACTTGAGAAGCTGTTGCTTTAGCGATGGAAAAATCGTGGAGTGACAGCTTCTTTTTGTATATATTAGTGTATGTATCAGGGGTGATAATTCTTTTGGAAGTGTTTTTTGTATTGCAGATTGTGTTTCAAATGCAGTGGAACATTGACAAAGAAAGAAAAATTGATTAGGATAAAGAAAACACAAAAATCAATGTGGGCTTTTATAAAGTTCATAATTAGAATAAAAGGGAGAAAACAAAATGAATATCGTAGTTTTAGCAGGTGGAAACAGTACAGAAAGAGATGTTTCTATTTCATCAGGAGAAGGCGTATGCAGTGCACTTCGTCAGAAAAATCATAAAGCTGTTTTAGTAGACGTATACTTTGGAAAAGAATCTTTTGGGGAAGAACTGTTTCCTGAAGTCTATGATGTAAAAGCAGAAGCAGACAGCATGAGAGAAATGAGTAAATTAGTGGAAGAAACAGGAAAGACCAGAAAAGAATTTTTTGGACCGAATGTACTTTCTATCTGTAAAGCAGCAGATATCGTATTTCTTGCCCTGCATGGAGCAAATGGAGAGGACGGAAAAGTACAGTCTGTCTTTGAGTTAATGGGAATTCCTTATACCGGAACCGGCCCGCTCAGCAGTGGAATGGCAATGGATAAAGGAATTACAAAAATGGTATTTGAAGCAAAAGGTGTTCCGACTCCAAAGGGCGTTACTTTAGCTAAAGGAAAGAGTGAAACAGCACTTTCTGCTTATGATATGAACTATCCGGTTATCGTAAAACCTTGTTGTGGCGGTTCCAGTGTAGGAGTCTGCATTGCAAATAATGATGCCGAATATGCTGACGCTTTAAAAGAAGCATTTTCTTATGAAGATGAAATCGTTGTCGAACAGTTTGTAAAAGGACGTGAATTCTCTGTTGCAGTAGTAGAGGGAAAAGCTTACCCGATTATCGAGATTGCACCGCTTCAGGGCTTCTATGATTATAAAAATAAATATAACGCAGGTTCAACTATCGAAACTTGTCCGGCCAAAATTACACCGGAACAGACCAGTCAGATGCAGACTTATGCAGAACTTGGTTACAAAGTATTAAATCTTCAGGCTTATGGCAGACTGGATTTTATCATGGATGAAACTGGCGCAATGTACTGCCTTGAAGCAAATACCCTTCCGGGAATGACTCCAACCAGTCTGATTCCTCAGGAAGCAAAAGTACTTGGAATTGATTACCCGGAATTATGTGAAAAATTAATTGAAGTTTCTTTAAAGAAATACCAGTAGGCGGAGAAAAATTATGAAAAATCTTACGTTAGAAAATATTGCAAAAGCCTGCAATGGAAGTTATCATGGCAGTGAAGTACAGGCAAAACAGGAAGTGTTAAGCATTTTTACAGACAGCAGAAAAGCAACAGAAGGCGGTTTGTTTGTACCAATTAAAGGGGCAAGAGTAGATGCGCATGATTTTATTAATCAGGTCATGGAAGCGGGGGCACTGGCAACTTTAAGTGAAAAAGAATTAGGAGAAACCGAATTCCCGTACATTAAGGTAGAATCTTCTTTACAGGCAGTAAAAGACATTGCGGAATTTTATTTAAAACAGTTAGAGATTCCGGTGGTCGGAATTACCGGAAGTGTTGGAAAGACAAGTACAAAAGAAATGATTGCAGCAGTACTTGGACAGAAATACAATGTGTTAAAGACACAGGGAAACTTTAACAATGAACTGGGACTTCCACTTACCGTATTTGGACTTCGTGCGGAACATCAGATTGCCGTACTTGAGATGGGAATCAGTGACTTTGGAGAAATGCACAGACTGGCAAAAATTGCACGTCCGGATACCTGCGTGATTACAAATATTGGTCTTTGTCATCTTGAATTCTTAAAATCAAGAGATGGAATCTTAAAAGCCAAAACAGAAATTTTTGATTTCTTAAAAGAAGACGGGCATGTGATTTTAAATGGAGACGATGACAAATTAGTGACCGTTACCGATGTCAAAGGAATCAAGCCGGTATTCTTTGGTGTGGAAAATAAAAACGGAATCTGGGCCGATGAAATTGAGAGCAGAGGCTTAAAAGGAATTGAATGTCGGATTCATGTAAAGGATGAAAGCTTTAAAGTGCTCGTTCCGATTCCGGGACGCCACATGGTTTATAATGCCCTTGCCGGAACAGCAGTTGGTTTAACTTATGGTTTAACCTTAGACGAAATCAAGGCTGGAATTGAGAGCTTACAGTCCTTAAGCGGACGCTTCCATATCTTGGAAAATGAGAAGAAAAATATTACGGTTATTGATGACTGCTACAATGCAAATCCGGTTTCCATGAAAGCTTCCCTTGAAGTGCTTCAGGATGCACTTGGACGAAAAGTTGCCCTGCTTGGAGATATGGGAGAACTTGGAAAAAATGAAGTGGAGATGCATCGTGAAGTCGGAAGATTTGCTGCCGAAAAAAACATTGATGTGATTGTGTGCACAGGAACATTGTGTAAGGAAATGGCAGAAGCGGCAAAAGAAGCTTCCACCGGAAAAAAAGTATTATACTTTGAAAACAGAGAAGCATTAGAAGATGCACTGGATGAATTAATTTTGCCAGGTGACAGTATTTTAGTAAAAGCATCTCACTTTATGCAGTTTGAAAAAATTGTAAAGAAATTAGCAGAATAATAAAGAAGAAATTTAAGTTTATTGCTTTTGCGAATAGAAAAATGATGGTACATCTGATAAAATGAAACTATAGAAAAGTACAACGATAGTTTCGATTTGTATGCTGATTAGGTAAGGAGGTATCATCATGAAAAAAACAATTTATGTATGTATTTCTGCTGTTTTGTTAATGTGTTTGATTGCACTTATCACTTATTATATTCCGGACTTAAAAATCAAGATGATTGTAGCTTTTCTTGTTGTGTTGGCAGGAATTTATATGATTAGAATGGGTATCATTCAGAAAAAACGTTAATTGCATAGTAATATAAAATGGGCTGACATATCGAGTAGTTTGATATGCCAGCCCATTCTTTTATTCCTCATGCGCCACAATATTTTGCAACCAGACTCCTTTTTTCACTAAGATAAATCCGATGACACATTTAATGATATCACCTAACTGTACCAGCGTATAGATTCCGATAACCGGAAGTGCCGTAAAACGGCTTAACGTAAATGCAATCGTTACACTCACACACCAGATAAATACACTGTCAAACAAGAAGGTGATAATCGTCTTTCCGCCTGAACGAAGGGTAAAATATGAAGCATGCAGAAATGCATTTTGTGGCATGAAAATTGCGGTGATCATGATAAAGTATTTTGCCAGTTCCCTTGCTTCTGCATTGGTGTTATAAAGCAATGGGAAGAATGGTGCGAGTACCAGCATCACAAGTGCCACGCAGGTACAGCAAAATACGGAAAAGGCAATCATCTTGGTATCGGTTTCTCTTGCCTTTTTCATTTCTCCTGCTCCAAGCAGCTGTCCGACTACAATTGCGACAGAATCTCCAAGTGCAATAAATACAATATTAAAGACATTGTTAATGGTATTAGAAATATTTAAACCAGCTACGACATTCAATCCACGAACCGAATAACATTGCGTCAGCATTGCCATTCCTGCTGCCCATAATGCCTCATTAAATAATAGCGGTGTTCCTTTTATCAAGATTTTCTTTGTCATATAAGCCGGTACTTTTAAGGTACGATAAAGTCCATCGATATAAGGGTTTTTCTCTTTATGGCGGTGTGTCCAGCTGATAACGATAATGGCTTCTACATATCGAGAAAGTACGGTTGCAATCGCAGCACCTCTTACTCCAAGAACCGGAGCTCCAAATTTTCCATAGATTAAAATATAGTTAAATAATAAATTAATTAAAACGGCTGTAATTCCCGCTTTCATCGGTACAACCGTTTCGCCACATTCACGAAGGGTACTTGCGTAAACCTGTACCATCATAAATGGCGGAAGTCCGACAAGCATAATCCACAAATACTGTTTTCCATACAGTAAAGTTGCAGCTGCATTTTCCCTTGCACCTTCTCCATGCAGATACAGCTCAATCAGCCGGTCTCCACCAACTAAAAAAATAACAATGGTTGATACCGTAAGAATCAGTGCCATCCATAACTTGTAGCGGAAGGTATTTCTGACGCCCTCCTGGTCTTTTTGTCCAAAATACTGGGCGGTAAAGATACCTGCTCCGGATACACCTCCAAAGATGCAGAGATTGTATACAAAAATAAGCTGATTGACAATCGCTGCGCCTGACATCTGTTCTGTTCCGATTCGTCCAATCATGATATTGTCTAACAGACTGACAAAGTTTGTGATTCCATTTTGAATCATAATCGGAACAGCAATCAGCAGAATCATCTTATAGAACTTCTTATCCCCGATTAACTTTGAGGCGAGTCCCTGTTTTTTTACTGCTTTTTCTCCCATAATTTCTCCTTAATAATATATAATTAATTGTGTATAAATATAGATAAAAGTGTTTATTACACATTGGCTAACCAATATATTTTGGAATATTTCCAGATTAATTTACACTTTTTTGCATTAACTTTTTTACAATGTTTTGTAGAACTTTGAAAATTTATTGCATTTTGTCCTGGATATAACGCTGTTACATATCCTCTATGCGTTTCTCCATTTCTAAATGTGTATTCAACTAAATCTCTATGATTAATTCCTAAAACATTATCTGTTTTTGCTTTACTTTGTCTACGCATAGGTTTTATAGTCCATTCTTTTACATTGCATGTATCTGGCTGTAAACCAGCTATACAGATAGCATCGTTAGAATGCGATTTCTCAATATTCCAATCAATACGTTTATTAGCTGTATCTCCTCCAGTAGCTAATGTTAACGTTCCTAATTTAGACAACTGTTCTCTTAACCATTTTTTTCCAATCATCACATGTTGTGCATAATTAAGATTTTTGTTATCAGAAGAATTCAACATGGAAAAATATCTATTCATATATACTTCTTCTTGTTCTTCTGTTTTCTGATGACATTTTTTACATAATGAAATTAAATTACCTAAAGTATTTGAACCATTTAATCTTCTGGGTTTGATATGATGAACTTCTAACTTACAATTAGATTTTCCACATTCCATACATTTGCAGCCATCTCTTAAAATGACTGCTTTACGGATGTTTTCATCTAACCGATTTGATTGCTGATATTGCCACCGATATGCCTTATAGCCATCCGTTAATGCCCTTATATCAATAGCTACATCTTCCAGCCAATAATTTGTTATATTGATCCATTTATTCAGTTGATTTATTACTCTTATCGTAGCTTGACGTTTCTGTAAAATACTTGGTGCTATTCGTTCTTTTCGTTTAGAAGATTTTCGGTTATTAAATCTCGCTTGTCTATATCTTTTATAGAAACGATGATAACGTCTATAACCCTTTCTTACTTCCATAAGATGTTTAACATCTTTACGTTGTTCCATTGTTCCTTTAAAAACCACCTTATTTTTGGTTTTACATTTTTGGACTAAAGATATGCCTACATGAAGTCCACCGTCGTCAATTCCACAACAGATTTCGTCTTTATAAATTTGTTCATCGGGAATTTCCTTTTTTAATTGGATTACCATCGGATATTTACTTACCAATGTTGCTCGTTTCTTACGAATAAGAAACCAAGCTTTCTGCTCTTTTGTTGGTGCCAATTGTTTTCCATTCGCATCTAACACAAAAGCATAATTTGTCATTTCTAACACCTTCCTTTCGGAGAATTTTTCTTCTTGCCAAGGTCAAGTAGAGGACATGTGTTTCCATGTTATCAATGCAGGACATTAGCATTGTTTCTTAGTTTGCACTTACAGAGCTTCAGACTGAAGATTACATCTAAAGGTGTATTTTTACCTTACTACTTAACATAGTTCCTATCTGCAACATATCTTTCGATAGTAGCAGTCACTCAGGCTTGAGACCTATTATTAAGCCATAAATAAAAGGCATTATGTGTCCACTTTTATCCATGTTTGAACCTATATTTCTATATTTTGGATTACTTAATAATTAGTCCTTTCTCCTAATTCCCATCCAACATACAGTGCGAAAGCTGTAAGGGATAGGATACTACACAAACACAATTTTTTCAATTGTTTTTTTCGACAATCTTTTTTGCCGTTTTTTGGCTTGCTATCCAAAAGCTTTTTGCTTATAATATCTCTTGAATATTAATAATATACCATACGGTATAGAAAGGCGGTTTTTATGATACGTTTTATTTGCGTATGTATCGTAGTCATCGGTTATCTGATTTTATCCATTCCGATTCTGCTTGTAGAATGGGTCATTGGAAAATTCAACAAACGTGCAAAAGACATTAGTTCTCTTCGCATTATCCAGGCAGTCTTTCGTTTTATTTTGAAAATTACCGGAGCAGATATTACGGTAAAAGGACATGAAAATGTTCCGGCAGATACAGCAGTCCTTTATATCGGAAATCACAGAAGTTTCTTTGATATCCTGCTGACTTATGTACTCTGCCCGGATGTCACCGGTTATGTTGCAAAGAAAGAAATGGAATCGATTCCTCTGTTATCCAACTGGATGCGTTATCTTCATTGTCTCTTCCTTGATCGTAAAAATATTAAAGAGGGAATGAAAACAATCCTTTTGGCAATAGAAGAAATGAAAAATGGGATTTCTATCTGCATTTTCCCGGAAGGAACAAGAAATCGAAATGAAAGCGAACTCGACCTGCTTCCGTTCCATGAAGGAAGTTTTAAGATTGCAACCAAGGCTGGATGTCCAATTGTACCGATTGCCATTCACAATTCAGCCGGAATTTTTGAAGCGCAGTTTCCGAAAATGCGACCGGCAAAAGTGATAGTAGAATATGGCGAGCCGATTTATCCGGATAAACTGGATAAAGAAGAGAAAAAGCATATTGGAGCTTATACACAAAATAAGATTCTCGAGATGCTAAAAGAAATGAATGATTAAGAAAGAAAAGAATCTTGATTTTGGTCAGGGTTCTTTTTTTATGCCATTTGGCATACACTATTGGTAAGTCAGCGAAGGAAGGGCAAAATGAGGCAAAAAATCCATACAGGAGTGTTATTGTGGTCGGTTGTTATCATTTTATTAGCGCTATCCGGCTGTTCGATTGAAAAAGTAAGTGCACAAAAACAGGATAAAATCGAATACACTATTTTAAAAGAGGCGGAATTTCCGGAAAAAGTGCAGGAGTTGATAGAGGGAAATAAAACAAAAGAGTTTCAGCTTACTTATCAGGAACAGGGAAATTTGTATCTGATAAAGGGGTATGGAGAGCAGAAAACAGGCGGTTACAGTATCCGGATTGAGGATGTTTCTCTTTGGGAGAATGCCATACATGTACAGACTATGCTGATTGGACCAAAAGAAGAAAATTTAAAAGACGAACCGTCCTATCCGTATCTGGTTATTCGGATGGAATACAGGGATGAACCGGTTATTTTTGAGTAAAGTAAAAGTAGAAACGATAAAAAGAGATAGAAAAGAGGGTATAATGTGGAACTGATTACAAAACGAGTACATACAATGCGGACGAAATGTGAAGCAGTAAGTCAGGTTACGTTTGATGAAGATTTGAATGTACCGGATGTAAAACCGGATGTGGGACGTATGATACAAAAGAAAGGAGAAATCCAGATAGACGAAATGCAGGTATCAGACGGGCATATCTTTTTTAACGGAGCACTATTGGTGGCTCTTTTGTATGTCAGTGACAGTATGGAACGAAAGATACAAAGTCTGCTCGGCACACTGCCGATTGCAGAAACCATGCATTTAGAAGATCTGCAAAGTGGGCAGAAAGTAAAACTTGAATGGGAACTTGAGGACTTGAGTGTCCAGCTGATTCATTCCAGAAAATTAAATATTAAGGCATTGATTACATTTACTGCAAGGGTGGAAGAACTTGAAGAAATTCTTCTGCCGGCAGGAGTGGAAACCCCTGAGATTTCCCAGAAAAAAGAAGAAATTCCGGTAATGGGAATCTGTATACATAAAAAAGACACCATGCGGGTAAAAGAAGAAATTTCCCTTGCTTCGAATAAGCCTAATATTCATGAACTTTTATGGGATACTGTTGAAATAAGAGGTGTGGACATTCGTGCAAAAAGTGATAGAATTGCAGTAAAGGGAGAATTATTTTTATTTGTACTTTACCGGGGAGAAGATGATAACTACTCTCTTCAATGGCTTGAACATTCCATTCCGTTTTCGGAAGAAATTGAGTGTGCAGGCTGTGCAGAAAGCATGGTGCCGGATGTTGATGTTTTGCTTGCGCATAGTGAATTGAAAATCCGAACAGACAGTGATGGAGAAGAGCGAGTGCTTGCAGTCGAAGCGATGCTGGAACTTGAAATCCGAATTTATGAGGAAGAAGAGGTTTCTCTTTTACTGGATGTGTATACTCCGGCAAAGGAACTTCGGGTGGTCTGTAAGCCGGCAAAATTAGAATGCCTTTTAGTAAAAAATTTTTCAAAATGCAGAGTAGGAGAACGTCTTAAGACAAGTGAAAATCAGGGGAAAATTCTGCAAATCTGTCACAGTGACGGAATGGTAAAGGTGGACAATACTCAGATTATGGAGAATGGAATAGAAATAGAGGGTATTGTTACGGTTAAGATTTTATATATTATCAGTGATGACGAAATGCCGTTTTATTCGATGGATGCAATAATTCCATTTTCACATATTGTGGAAGCACAAGGAATAGGAAAAGAATGTGTTTATCATCTGCATACGGACTTGGAACAGCTTTCTACAACGATGATTGACAGTGACGAAATAGAAGTAAAGATTGTATTGAATCTAAATGCGTTGGTGATGAAACAAAGGGAACGGTCGTTGATTTATGAAATTGAAGAACTGGAACTGGACAGAGAAAAACTGCAAAGTATGCCTGGGATTGTGGGATATCAGGTACAGCCTCAGGATACGATGTGGGATATTGCAAAGAAGTTTTATACGACAACAGAAGAGATTATCCGTCTGAATCATCTGGAGTCAGAAGAACTTCATCCGTTTGATACATTGATTTTGGTAAAATCAGTAGAAAGTGAATAAAATAACAAAGTTTCTGTTGAAAACGACCAAAAGATGGGCTAGAATGAATGTAGAATGTTTAAAAAAAAATACAATGTACAAAGAAATATACAGGAGAAGAAAATGAGATTAAGAGCGTTGGCAAAAATTAATCTGGGATTGGATGTAATCGGGAAACGTGAAGATGGATACCATGAAGTTCGTATGATTATGCAGACAATCAACATGTATGACCAACTGGAGATTGAGAAAAAAGACGAACCAGGAATTTCCATTACGACGAATCTTCCATTTATTCCGACAGATGAAAGAAATTTAGTTTATAAAGCAGCAAAACTCTTGATGGATGAATTTGATATTCGGGAGGGAATCACAGTAGAGCTGCAGAAATTTATTCCGGTGGCAGCAGGAATGGCAGGAGGCAGTTCAGATGCAGCAGCAACCATGATTGGCATAAATCGTCTGTTTAATCTGGGGCTTACTGTAAAAGAGATGATGAAACGTGCTGTGGCAATTGGAGCGGATGTACCATATTGTCTGCTTCGCGGAACCGCACTTGCAGAGGGAATCGGAGAGCAGTTAAGACCTCTTCCGCCATGCCCGAACTGCTATGTACTGATTGGAAAACCAGCAATCAGTGTTTCAACTAAGATGGTTTATGAAAAATTAGATTCTGCCCAAATTGAGCATCATCCGGATATCGATCGGATACTGGAGGGGCTTCAGTGGCATAATTTAAATAAAATATCCGAATATATGGGAAATGTGCTTGAGAAAGTTACAATTGCACAGTATCCGATAATTGAAGAAATCAAAAACCACATGAAAGAACACGGAGCCGTAAATGCAATGATGAGCGGAAGCGGACCGACGGTATTTGGTTTATTTGATGATAAAGACACAGCAGAGCATGCATGCGAGGCGCTTAGAGAAAGCAAAATTGCAAAGACTGTATTTTTGACAACAGTATTTAACAACGGAGGACACTAATAAGATGGATTTAGAAATGCATATGGATGAATACCTGCCTCTTAGGGATGTGGTTTTTAATACATTAAGAAAAGCGATTTTAAAAGGAGATTTAAAACCTGGAGAACGACTGATGGAAATTGCACTTGCAGAAAAGCTGGGGGTAAGTCGTACTCCGATTCGAGAGGCAATTCGAAAACTTGAGCTTGAAGGTTTGGTTGTGATGGCACCGAGAAAAGGTGCAAAAGTTGCTTCTATTACAGAACGTGATTTAAATGATGTGCTTGAAGTAAGAAAAGGAATGGAAGAACTTGCAATTCGCCTTGCATGTGAGCGGATTACACCGGAACAATTAGATGAACTTGACAAGGTAGAAAAGAAGTTTTTAAATCTGATTGACAGCGAAAACTTAACGGAACTGGCTGAAGTAGACGTAGAATTTCATGATGTTATTTATGCGGCAACCAATAATAAACGTTTGATTCAGCTTTTGAATAATTTAAGAGAGCAGATGTACCGTTATCGAATTGAGTATTTAAAAGACAGTGCGGTAAGAAGGCAGCTTGCAAAAGAGCATAAAGCTATTTGTGAGGCACTTCGTACGCATGACAGAGAAAGTGCACTGCGTTATGTTTATGTGCATATTGATAATCAGCAAAAGGCAATTATCAGAAGTCTGAATGAAGAAAAAGAAGAATAAAAACTAAAAAAATGGAAATGTTAAAAGAGATGCCAAAAGAACGGCATCTCTTTTTATTGTGCAAAAAATATATTCTATAAAATATCGGGGGAATATGATTTATGAGCCATTCTATCCGTATTTCACCAAAGATAAAAGAAAATGAATCCTGTTTTCGAGAAGTATTCAAAGACTGTGCGGATATTTTGTTCCATACGATGGAACTTGGTCGGGGAAAAACAGTCGACTGTTTTGTGATTTATCTTGAAGTAGCGGTTAGCAATATGATTCTCGAAAAATCCGTACTTGGAAAATTCATCAATGAACTGTGCAAGGTATCTGGAGATGAGATTTTAGAGCGGGTTGAAAAAAATGCATTGGGAATTTCAGATGCAGTACAGCTGGATACGGTAGAAGATGTGGTCGCAGGAGTATTTGCCGGAGATGCCGTATTTTTTATAGATGGATATGCGCATGCTGTTAAGATTTCAGAAAAAGGATATCCTTCGATGGGAGTATCCGAGGCAGACAGAGAGAAAGTACTGCGGGGTTCAAAAGAGGGATTTACCGATTCCGTTAAAACCAATTCGGCACTCATCAGAAAACGAATCCGAAATCCGGGAATGAAAGTCAAAGAGCAGACAATTGGAAGACGCAGTCAGACAAAAATTCAGATTCTTTATATCGAAGGACTGGCAAGGAGTGAGATTTTAGAAGAACTCGAGACGAAACTTTCTGATTTTGAAATTGACGGTGTGCTTGACAGTGGAGTGATTGAGCAACTGACAAAAGAAAACTGGCTGTCGCCGTTTCCTCAGTTTCAGACAACGGAACGACCGGATAAATGTGCGATGGAGCTGTTAAATGGAAGGGTTGTCCTGCTTGTGGATAATTCTCCGGTTGGTCTTTTAATTCCGGCGGTGTTTAATGATTTTTTGCAGGTGAGTGAAGATGAATATCAGACCTTTGAACTTGCAACATTTTTAAGAGTGCTACGGTATCTGGCAGTTGGTTGTGCAATGTTGTTTTCGGGACTTTATCTGGCGGTTACGGATTTTCATACACAGGTATTGCCGACGAATCTGATTTTATCTTTTGCAAAGGCCAGAAGGGGTGTGCCGTTTCCGGGTCTGATAGAGACATTATTTATGGAGATTGCATTTGAAAGTGTCAGAGAAGCGGGGGTGCGTGCGCCGGGACCGCTTGGAGGTACAATAGGAATCGTAGGAGGGCTGATCATCGGGCAGGCAGCAGTTTCCGCAAATCTGGTCAGTCCGGTGGTGGTAGTGGTTGTGGCGGTTACAGCACTTTCTGCCCTTGCAATTCCAAATGAGGAATTTTCTGCACCGTTTCGACTGTTAAAATTTGGCTTTATTTTTCTTGGCGGAACACTTGGAATGTTTGGAATTCTTTTGGGACTCTATATGCTTTTAAGCCATATTGCCGAGCTGAAAAGCTTTGGAGTGCCTTATCTTGCACCTTATGCCGGAACGCAAAGAGCGGGATACAGGGGAAAAGAAAATGGAATCTGGATGCTTCCGGCAAGATTTCGGACAAGACGCCCGCTGTATGCAAAAGAAAGTCAGAAAATTAAGCTTAGAATGAAAACATCAGATGAAGAGGAAAGAAAAAAATGAAATATACAGAAAATGAAACAATATCGCAAAAACAGCTTTTTTCTCAGGCAAGTGTTTCCATGCTGGGCTTAAGCCTGATGGCAGTTCCGGAATTTATGAGATTTTCGTTGAAGACGATGATATTTGGACTGGTTTTAACAGGATTATTTTTCTGGGTGCAAAGTATTTATTTTGTTCGTATCTGCCCATGCTATGCCGGACTTTGCACTTCGTTTGGAAATTGGGTGGGAAAACTGTTTGGATTTATCTATGTATCTTACCTGTGGTTCAGTCAGGTCGTGCTGTTATGTTTGATAGCAGACCTTGCCAATTATTATTTTATAGAACGTATCGACAAAAGCTGGCTGATTCTTTTAACCGGTATCGTCTGTGCAATAGGAATGTATCAAAATGTTGAGAAAAGAGGCAGAATCGGAGAAATCATTCTGCCGGTAATTTTATTTTTTATTCTTTTTATGTTATTTCTTGCTTTCCGGGATTTCTCATTTGAGGAAATTATCAGGGAGAGCCGGAGAAAAATGACGCTAAGAGAGCTGGCAGAGGCATTTTATAAAATTGTATGTCTGTTTTTGCCAGTGTACTTTTTTCCGTTTATCTTAAATCAGACGAAGCGAAATACATCGGCAAAGAAAAGCATGAATGGAAGTATCTGTCTGAATCTTGGAATTTTACTTTTGGCTCTGTTCCTGCTTTTAGGACTGCTTGGAAGAGAAGGGTATATGCATAAAAAATATCCGATGATTGATTTAATGTCAGGAGTGAACCTGTCAGGAGATTTCTTTCAACGTTCGGATCTCTTTTGGAGTGGAAGCCTGTTGTTTTGTCTGTTTTATTTATGTGGAAGTATCTTCTTTTATCAGCATGAACTTTTAAAACGCTGTAGATTAGAACGAGGCACATGGATAGTATATGCCAGTGCGGTGTTATTCTCAGTGTTTGCAGGAAAACTTGGATTTTCATTTGAAATATATCGTACGCTGGTTCGGTATGGGTATGGGATTGTGTTTCCGGTCTTGATACTCGCAGCAGGAATCTGGTATAAACGAAGAAAGATGGGAAGGCGGGAGCAGATTCATGAAGAAAATACAGATAAATAAAATACGTTGTATTTTTGCAGCGTCACTCGCTGTTGTTACAGCAGTTTTTCTAAATGGCTGTGGAATCCTGCTTGAGGATAGAACGTTTGCACTTTCTTTATCTGTGGATTACAAAGAGGGTGAATATCTGGTCTGGTATGGCATTTCAGATTTATACGATGAGGTGAGTGAGAAAGAAGAAAGCGGTGAGGTGAACGAAAAATCGGAAACCGGATCGAAAGGCATAAGCATGGAAGAAGCAAGAAATAAATTTTTGGCAAGTCAGGAAAATGAGCTGGATATGGGACATTTAAAAGCATTGATTTTGGGGAAAGGAATTTTAGAAAATCAAATTGCTTATGAGGGACTTTTAAATCATCTTGAAGCACAGCCGGCGGTGGCATCCAATGTATCAGTTTTTTTCTGCAATGAAATAGAAACTCTGATGAAAACAGAAAGACAGCAAGAGATTCCGCTTGGGGTGTATCTGACTAAAAAGCCGAAGAACCAGTCAAAGAAAACGGTCTTTCCACCTGTAAAACTTCAGGAGCTTTACAGGCTTTGGTATAATCAGAAAAAGCAGCCGAGCCTTCCGGAAATAAAAATTTTGCAGGAAAAAATTGTTATACAGAATAAACCAGAAAAATAAAGTCGATACTTTGTCTGTAGAGAGAATCAAAACAAGAAAAGTAAAAACAGAAAATGAAAAACAAAATAAATCAAAAAGGCAGGCAAGGTATGAAAAATGTGAGAAAAAAGAGCGAAAACATCAGATGGAAATTATGGATATTGTCAGCCGGAATTGCACTTTTGCTGATGGCTGGCGGTGTCCGAATACATAAGTTAAAAGAAGAAAAATATGAACTTCAAAATCGGTTAGAAAGAGAAGTACAGCAGAACATTGCAAAGGAAGTGCTTCGGTTTCATGTGATTGCAAACAGTGATACAAAAGAGGATCAGAAATTAAAAATGCAGGTCAAGACAGAGCTGTTAGAATATATGAATGGATTTTTAAAAGAATCCGATGGACTAGAGGAGACAAAAGAAATCGTGCTGGGACATCTTACAGAGATTAAGCAGACTGCAAAAGAAATTGTGGAAGAAAGTGGTTATGAGTATCGAGTGGAAGCCAAAATGGAGAAATGTGAGTTCCCTGAGAAAGTTTACGGAAACTGTACGTTTCCAAAAGGAGAATACGAGACATTGACAGTTACGATTGGAGCTGGAAAGGGGCATAACTGGTGGTGTGTACTTTATCCGAGTCTGTGCTTTATCAATGATTCTTATGGTGTGGTGGCAGATGAAAAAATAGAAGAATTAAAAAAAGTTTTAACAGAAGAAGAGTTTATTTCCATCTGGAATGATCCGAAAGAACGAAAAAAAGTACGGATTTCATGGAAATGGTTTTAAGATGTAGCTTGCAATCCGTAATCAATAAGGGTAAAATAAGATGAAATACGCAGTAAAAGAGAAAAGCGAGGCTTTTTTATGAATCAGAACAGACAAGCGCCAATTGGTGTTTTTGACTCAGGTGTGGGCGGACTGACTGTTGCAAGGGAAATTATGCGAAATCTGCCCAGCGAAAGAATTGTATACTTTGGAGATACGGCAAGGGTGCCTTACGGAAGTAAATCCAAGGAAATTGTATTAAAATTTTCAAGACAGATTGTAAGATTTTTACAGCTTCAGGATGTAAAGGCAATCGTAGTGGCATGCAATACAGCAAGTGCACTGGCATTAGAAGAGATAAAAAAAGAAATTGATATTCCGATTATCGGAGTGGTAGAACCCGGAGCGAAAGTTGCAGCTTCGGTGACAAAGAACAAAAAAATAGGTCTAATCGGAACAAAAGGAACGGTTCATTCTAAATTGTATCCGGAAATTATTCACAGCTATGATAAGGAAATTCAGGTGTTTGGACAGCCGTGTCCGCTTTTTGTTCCACTGGTAGAAGAAGGATGGCTGAAAGATGATGTAACCGTAGAAGTGGCACGACGTTATGTGACTCCGCTTTTGGAGCAGGGGATTGATACTTTGATTTTGGGCTGCACCCATTATCCTCTGCTTCGTTCCCTGATTCAGAAACTGGTAGGAGATTCCGTAACATTGGTGAATCCGGCTTATGAAACAGCAAAAGAACTTGAACGGCTCTTAAAAAGTAAAGGGCTTGATAATCTTCAGGATGTTCAGGAAGAATTTCCATACCGTTTTTATGTCAGCGATGCCGCAGAGCAGTTTCAGGACTTTGCGAATTCCATTCTTCCGTATGATGTAAAGATGACAAAGCAGATTAATATTGAGGAGTACTAAAATTATGAAAAAAGATGTGCTGGTAACAGTAAGAGGAATGCAGTCGATTGAATCCGTGGATGGTTCGGAAGAAGTAGAAATGGTTGCAAAAGGGAATTACTACTTTAGAAATGGACATCATTTCATCTGTTATGAAGAGATGTCAGAAGGGTTTGATAAGCCGACCAAAAGTATGATTAAGATTGCAGATAATGTAGTGGAAGTGGACAAAAAAGGTGTTATGAATACTCATCTGGTGTTTGAACCGGAAAAGAAAAATGTGACTTTTTATGCGACACCGTTTGGGCAGATGGAAATGGGAATTGCAGCAACAAAGATTGCTGTTCAGGAAGAAGAAGAAAATTTAAGTGTCTCGATTGATTATGCGCTTGAAATTAATCGCATGCATACCGCAGACTGTCAGCTTCATGTTCACGTACAGTCAAAAGAAGCAGGAGATTTTCGTCTGTGCTCATAAAAAATTTTGTCAGCAATAAAAAAGCATTGAGACTTTCTGATGAAAAAGTTTCAATGCTTTTTTTAAATTATTTTTTACTGTTGTCTTTTGTCATCTGATTTGCTTTCGCACGCATCTTTTTAAAGAAGCCCTGTTTTTTAGGCGGAGTTTCAAGAGAGCCTCTCACACCTTTGACACCTGTGATGTAGATACCACTGACATCAGCTTTTACTTCTTTTTTTACCGGAATTAAATCAAATACCTGTTCATCGGCAACAAGTGTCATGATTCTTGGACCGACTTTTGCTTTTACGATTGGCAGCTTAGAACGTCTCATAAGTTTTGGAGTCTGGTCAATTACCATCTGAGGCAGACCGGATTCTTTAATCGGAAGACGCTTCTTATCAATAATCAGCATCGGTATTGTCTGTTTTGCTGCTTCAATCTGTTCCTGCTGTGCTTCTTGTTTCTTCTGGGCTTTTTTGCCGAGAAAATATAAAACGGCAAGACCAATTACTATAATCAGTAATACAATCAGTAGAACAATCCATGGACTCATTTGTAATTCCCTCCTAAGTATGGCTTTCTGACGTATTTATTATTTTAGCATTGTTTTTGGGAAAAGGCAATAAAAAATATGCAAGAAAGGGTTTCTTTTAAAGAAAGTTATGGTATAATGGGAACGCTTGGAGAATCGCTTCAGGCCAATGCACTGCAGAAAAATGACGGGGGATGCAGCTGCTTAACAACACAGAGAAAGGATTTATAAATCGATGAAGAAAAAAGTATTAATTGCTCTTTTGGCATTGACAGTTGCAGTATCTGCAATGGGATGCGGCAGTAAAAAAAGCGACTCCGAAGATTCAACAAAAGCCAAAACAGAAAGCAGCAGTGAAGAGGAAAAAACAGCAGAAGAAGTGGAGACAGACAGCGACGGACATGTTGTGGCTGTTGATACCGATGATATCACAAAATATGTCACACTTGGAGACTATAAAAATTTAAGTGTAAAAGTACCAAAAACAGAAGTGACAGATGACAGCATAAGCGAGTATATTAATGAGCAGCTTACTTATAAACCGGAAGAAATCACAGAAGACCGTGCGGTACAGGAAAATGATACCGTAAATATTGATTATACCGGATATATGGATGGAAAAGAATTTTCTGGAGGTTCAGCGACAGATACTGACCTTTTAATCGGTTCCGGACAGTTTATTGATGGATTTGAAAGCGGACTGATTGGAGCAAAAAAAGGGAATGAAGTAACGTTAAACTTAAAATTCCCGGATCCATATCAGAATAATCCGGATTTTTCGGGAAAAGATGTACAATTTAAAGTGAAAATTAATAAAATCTCTCAGCCGGCAGAGCTGACAGACGAATGGGTGTCTAATAACAGCGATGTGAAAACGGTTGATGAATACAAAGCAGAAGTGAAAGCTACCCTCGAAACAAGTGCAGATATGGAATATAATAATAATAAAAAATCAAATCTGTTTGAAGCGCTTGTCAATAAAACAGAAATCAGCGAATATCCGGATGATTTAATGGAAGCAGCAAAAGAAAAAGTGGAAAAACAATTTGAAAATTATTATGCAAAACCATCAGGAATGACACTGGATGAATATTGGAAGTCTCAGTCTATTACAGAAGACCAGGCTTCGCAATATATTGAGGCTCAAGCACAGACCAATCTGAAACAAAATATGATTGTACAGGCTGTGCTTGACGCAGAGGGAATTACCTTTACAAAAGATGAATACAGAGAACAGCTGGATAAATTTGCAAAAGAATACGGATTTAAAGATGCAGAGGCATTAGAGCAGGCATACACAGATGCTGAGCTTGTAAAAGACAATGTTTTATGGAGCAAAGTATGTGACATTCTTGAAAAGTATGGAACAATTACAGATGTAGCTGAAGACGAGACAACCGATGAGACAGCAACAGATTCCAATACAGCAGAGTCATCCGATTCTACAGAGACAACAGCAGACGGGGAAACACAGACAGCGAATTAAGTGGTAACTCTTTCCCTCTTTTGCATATACTAAAATGAGTATAGGCAAAAGGGGGATTTTTGTTGCAAAGAAAAAGCGTAAGGGATGATTTTTATGAACAGGAGCGGTATGCAAATCAGGAGTTACGTCGTTTCCGTGCAAATTATCCAGAGAATGCGGCATTAATCCAGAACTATGTGGAGGATGCCTGTGACCGGATGGATTATGAGGGCAGTAGAATGTACGATGAATATCCGGACAGGTATATGCTGAAGAAAAACTGTGCGTCGATTTCAAACCGGATAAAAAAGGACAGCGAGACGATGGGAGTGGAAGCAGGATTTGCGAAAAAGTGTCAGAATCTTCCAAAGGAAACTTTAGATGACTTAGTTGAAGTCTTGTTCTATAATGAGGTGTATCGCAGACGGTTGAGGCGTCGCAGAGGAAAAAGATTTTATCCGTAACAGACAGGGAAAATATTTTTGGGACTTGCGATTTTAGAGTAAAGCTTTTACAATAGAGACAAATGCCGTAATGGTATTTTGTACAGCGAGTATTAAAAAGATACTTGATTTACGCTGTATCAGGCAGACTGCAATGGATGCAGTAAACAAGTGTTTAGTTAGGAGAAAACATGACGGAACTAGCGGGATTTTTAGAAACTTATGTAAATACGCAGATGATACGGATTATAATAAGCGGCCCCAGAAAAAAGGAGGGGCCGTCTAAAATACAGATTCGTCCGCTGTCATTAAAGGGAGAAATCAAATTTCAGGAAACTCAGACAGTTGGACAAAAAGAACTTCATAAAAATTATGAGCAAAATGAAATTATACAGCGGATGTTAGAATGGATGGAACATTCTTTTAAGCAGTTGCAGTTAGAGGGACAAGATATCGATGCGACGGTACTGATAAGTAAGAAGGGAAAGGCAACCATTAAAATAAAAAAAAGCCGGACCCCCAAAGAGTTTGTGCCAATGCTCGCCCATAATCGAAAGAAAAAATATCTGCTGGAAGAAGGTCGACCGGTTCCTTTTTTAATTGACCTTGGCGTGATGAGTGAAGATGGAAAGATAAAAAACGCAAGGTATGATAAATTCCGGCAGCTCAATCGTTTCCTTGAATTTATTGAGGATATCTTACCGAAGCTTCCAAAAGAAAGGGAAGTGACGATTCTTGACTTTGGATGTGGAAAATCCTATCTGACTTTTGCAATGTACCATTATCTTCATGAATTAAAACATTATGATGTGCATATTATCGGACTGGATTTAAAGACGGATGTTATTGAAAAATGCAATCGTCTTGCAGATAAGTATGGCTATGAAAAATTGAATTTTTATCAGGGCGATATTGCATCTTATGAAGGATGTGAACAGGTTGATATGGTGGTCACCCTGCATGCATGCGATACGGCAACGGATTATGCGTTAGAAAAAGCGGTAAGGTGGAATGCATCGGTGATCCTTTCTGTGCCATGTTGTCAGCATGAGTTGAACCGGCAGATAAAGAATGAAACGCTCGCTCCGATTTTAGAATATGGAATTTTAAAAGAGCGGTTTTCTGCGATTTTGACAGATGGACTGCGTGCCCAGATGCTTGAAAGTAAAGGATATGACACACAGATTCTTGAGTTTATTGATATGGAACATACCCCGAAAAATCTGTTAATTCGGGCAGTGAAAAATGAGAACAAGAAGTACAGTGAACAGCAGAAAGCAGCATGGGAAGCCTGCATAGAGGCATTTCATGTAAAACCAACGCTTCAAAAAGAGCTGTTCTTAGAAGGGAATCATAAATAAATGAAAAAAATACTGACGAAAGCAGGGATTCTTCTGTTGGTCTTTATACTTGGAGTGATAGGCTTCAGCAGTCTGATGAATAAAGAGACCACAGATAATAAGATGGATCTTGAAGAAGCCACGTTGCCTGTGATGAGCATGAAAATAGGAGGTGAAAAAGCGAACCTTATGTATGGACATGCTGGGCAGATGCAGGTGGATTTTATGAGGGAAAGTCTGACACCGTTAGAGACAGACAAGGAACTCACAGTCAGCATTACACCAAACGGTCATAAAATAAAAGATTTGGTTTATGAAGTCCGTACATCAGATGGAAGCAAAGTCATTGAAAATGATAAGATAAAAAATTTCAAAAAAGATGGCGAGGATAAAACGGTTACATTTTCACTTCAGAAATCAATCTTAATGAATCAGGAGTACTCGCTTGCGTTTACACTGACAACAGATGAGGGAGACTACTACTACTATACCAGAATTTTACAGCGTTCCGGATTGAATACAGAGAAATATCTGCAATTTGCAAAGCAGTTTTCTGAAGATACGTTTGATTCAGATGCACGTTCAGAGATTGTCTCTTATCTGGAATCAGATGATTCAACAAGAAATAACAGCTTTCTGGATGTCAATATTCATTCGAGTGTCAGTATGGTTATGTGGGGAGATTTGAATCCGTCGGTTCTTTCTGAAGGAATTCCGGTCATAAAAGATATCAATGGAACGACTGGAAGTGTAACTCTTACTTATTACATTACGGCAGACGACGATGATAAGAATCAGGAGCTTTATCAGGTAGAAGAATTTTATCGGATGCGCTATGATGGAAGTAAGATGTATCTTTTGAACTTTAACCGGAGTACAAAACAAATCTTTACAGGTGATTCAAGCAGTATTGCAAACGGAAGAGTGAATCTTGGTGTGACTTCCAAAAATGTTCAGTATGTGGCAAATAAGACAGGAGAAATTTTTGCGTTTGTACAGCAGGGAGATATCTGGTCTTATAACACTGCGACCAATAAATTAGTGCAGGTGTTTAGTTTCCGTAAACAGGATGCAATTCAAAATTTTGATGCAAGAGAAAATATTTCTCAGCATGATTTTAAAATCATTCGTGTGGAAGAAAGCGGAGATATTGACTTTGTGGTATACGGATATATGAACCGTGGAGAACGGGAAGGTCAGACAGGAACTGCAGTTTATCACTATTACAGCGACCAGAATGTATTGGAAGAAAAAGTATTTATTCCAAGTCTGAGTTCCTATGAGTTTATGAAACAGGATGTGCAGGTGCTTTCTTATGTTTCTACAGACAATATGCTGTATTTGTATCAGCAAAAAAAATTGTATCGCATTAATCTTTCAGAAAAAACTTATGAAGTGGTAAAAGATGGAATCGACACACAATGTTTCTTTACATCCAATTCCAACCGTCATATTGCATGGTTAGAAGAGATGAAGTTATTTGATTCTTCTAATATTATTGAGTTGGATTTGGAAACCGGTGAACAGAAGAAAATTACGGCTTCAGATGGAACGAGAATTCGTGCGTTTGGATTTATCAATGAAGATTTGGTTTATGGCGTAGCAGATGAATCGGATATTAAGACGGATTCTACGGGAAGTTTTTATTATGCGATGAATGAGCTTCGGATTCAAAACTTTGATGGCGAACTGGTAAAGAGTTATGCTGAGGATGGTGTTTATATTACAGATGTGAAAATTTCGCAGGGCTTGATTGAGCTGTCAAGAGCGCAGTGGCAGAACGACCATTATGCTGAAATTACAAGTGACCACATTATGAACAATGTAAAGACAAAAGAAGAAGAGGTTGCGTCAATAGCAACGGTTACGACAACTCGTCAGGCGGGAATTACCAGATTGGTGTACTCGGACGAAAATAAAAATAAAAATCCGCTTGTCTCAGTTCCAAAGTGGATGGTATTAGAAGACAGCACGACGCTGGAACTTGATGAGGGAACGGATGATACCAATTATTATTATGTATATGCAAATGGCGGGCTGTACGGAATTTATACGGATGTTGCAAGTGCCGTGCAGGAAGCAGATGCACAGACAGGTGTTGTGTTAAATCGTGCACAGCAGTATGTCTGGGAGCGTGGAAATACAAAGACTAAAGTGACATTAAATGTCGCTGAGATTCCAGACTGGTTTAAGAGTGCAAAGACCGATGTTTCTTATCTGGAAGAACAGTTAGGAGATGGCGGAACAGTGATGAATCTGACAGGATGTACCCTGGAAGAAGTGTTATATCAGGTCAGTGCACAGCGTCCGGTGATTGTAAGCCTTGGAGATGCAGGAAATCGTGTGATTGTAGGATATGATGCATACAATACTCTGCTTTATAATCCGGCAGACCAGACAACATCTTATATGGGAATCAATGACAGTACTGCAGCATTTGAGGCAGCAGGCAACGTATTTATCAGTTACATTGAAAAGAAGATTGAATAAAAAAATGAGAAAAATTGGGGCAAAATATTTTGCTCCAATTTTTTTGCAACAAAATGGCATTAAAAAGACACTATAACAATATAGAAAGAAAAGTACGTTTGGAAAAGTAACTGTAAAATTGTAAAATCAATGATAAAGCACAGAAAAATTCCGAAAGTACATTAAAGAGAGAGGAGGGAAAGAATGGAGGAAAGTCGGGAGCTGGTAAGACAGGCAAAAAAGGGAAAGAGAGAGGCATTTGCAAAGCTTTATGAAACAGTATACGAGGATATGTACCGATTTGCACTTTACGTGTTAAAAGACAGGGAAGATGCAGAGGATGCTGTGGCAGAGACTGTGGCAGATGCGTTTGAATCCATTGGAAAATTGAGAAAAGAAGAAGCATTTCGGGCATGGATTTTTCAGATTTTATCCAATAAATGTAAACGAAAGCTAAAAGAATATATAACAAAAACCTATTCTTATGAGGAAAATGAACAAAGGTTAGAAAAAGACAGCAAAACAGAGGATATAGCACACGCTATTCACGTAAGAGATGCATTTTATTCTCTGGAAGAAGAGGAACGTTACATGGTGGCACTTCAGGTGTTTGGAGGTTATAAAAGTCGGGAGATTGCAGCACTTTTACATAAAAATCATAATACAGTGCGTTCACAAGTAAGCCGGGCATTAAAGAAGATGAAAGAAAAACTGGATTAGGAGGTGCAGTGATGGCGAAAAAAGAAGAATATCATAATTTAAAAGACCTGCAGTCAGATGAGCTGAACCTGGAAAAAGTAATAGAAAAGATTCGGGAAGAAGCAAAAGAAGAAGAAATTCCAGAACGCTTGAAACCGGAACATTTAGATGAAATTTTAAATTCACAGAAAAAGAAAGGCAGGTGGCAGGGGATGAAAAAAAGAAAATATATGGTAGCAGCTGCATGGGTGGCAGTTTTAGTCGGAATTGGAGTTTCCAGCGTAGCACTTATTCATAAAAAGGATTCGGCAGAAATTGGTGCACAGACAGCTTCTTCGGCAAAAGACGGAAGCGGAAACAGTACCATTTCGCAGGAAGCTTCAGCAGAAGAAAAGCAGGTGGAAGGTTATAAATCTGCTTCCAGCTATGAAGAAATTTATCAGAAATTATTTGTAGAGACAAAGCAGGCACAGGAAACACAGGAGGCATGGTATTCGAGTTCATCGAATATTGATGAAGATTATGGAATTATGAAGGAAAGTGCTGTGGCCGATGGTACAACCTCTTCAATGGCAAAAGCGGTTTCAGAAGATAATAGTTCAGACAGTTATTCCCGGACAAATGTGCGGACAGAGGGTGTAGATGAAGGGGATCTGGTAAAAACAGATGGTACTTATATTTATACGTTAACTCGTTCAGGCAGACTGATGATTACAAAGGCAGAAGGAAGCAAATTAGAAAAGGCAGGAGAAACTTCTCTTGAAAGTATGACAGACACCATCAGTGACATGTATGTGGATGGGAATACGGTTTGCGTCGTAGCCTACGGATATGACACCGATGTCTCGATGGAAGGAGAAGATACTTATGCGGTCAATTCGACAAATTATACGAAACTTTACACTTATGATGTATCAGATAAATCAAACATCGTATTAAAAGGAACAATCAAGCAGGAAGGATATTATGAGACATCAAGAAAAGTAGGAAATTACATGTATCTGTTTTCTACCTATTATGCCCAGGAAGAAAATGCGTCTAAAGACCATCCGGAACTTTTAGTGCCGAAGATTAATGGAGTGCCAATACAGGCTTCGGATGTATTTTGTCCGGTAGAGCCTCAGACCGATACGACTCAGCTTGTAATTTCTTCTGTCAACTTAGAGGAACCGGATAAAGTGATGGCAAGTCGTTCTTTAATTGGAGCTGGTGGAATGTATTATGTCAGCCAGAATAATATCTATGTTTGCATGAGTCAATATCAGACACAGGAGATAACAACACAGATTGCACGCTTTTCTTATGCAGATGGAGCGTTGGAATTAAAAGCAGCCGGACAGATTAACGGAACAATTCATGACAGTTTTTGTTTGGATGAAAATAATGGCTATCTCAGGGCAGTTGTGACTCGCTATCCGAATGGATGGGGTGGACAGGAAAGTAATGGATTATATGTCCTGGATGAAAATATGAAAGTCAGTGGAAAAATCGAAGATCTTGCATTTGGAGAAAGTATTCAGTCTGCACGATTTTTAGGAGACACCGGATATTTTGTGACTTATAAACAGGTAGATCCGCTGTTTTCTGTGGATTTAAAAGACCCTGAAAATCCAAAAGTGATTGGAGAGTTAAAGGTGACCGGATTTTCCGAGTATCTGCATTTTTATGGGGAAAATAAACTGCTTGGAATCGGACAGGAAACGGATCCGGACACTGGAGAATTAAGAGGAATTAAATTATCCATGTTTGATATTTCCAATCCTGCCGACGTAAAAGAAGTCGATAAAATTGTATTAAAAGATATTGATGTTTACAGCCCACAAGATAATTATAAGAGTGTGATGATTGATGCAGATGAAAATATCATCGGATTTGCAATGGGCGCTTATGATAAAGTGACTTATAATCTGAAGGGTTATTATGGAGTTTTTGGTTATTCGGCAGAAGATGGATTTACACAGGAACTGATGCAGAGTTTAAGTAAGGCAACCGGAAATTCATCCGACAGCTACAATGTAATTGATGAAACAAGAGGAATTTATATTGGCGATACCTTTTATCTGTGCCAGAATCAGGGAATCTATGCATTTGACCGGAGTGACGGATACAAAGAAATCGGCAAACTTGAGTGGTAAAATTCCCTTGCGAAGCCTATTACAATGCGTTATACTTATGTGGAGCGGGTTTCCTGCTCCACTTTTTTCATTACATTTTGAGAAGTAATAAAAAACTGGATACACAGGGATGGAAATAAAGGAGAACAAATTTATGAAACTGACAACAGTAAAAGAGATTTACAAAAACAGAGAGCAGTATCTTGATAAAGAAGTTACTGTAGGCGGATGGGTGCGAAGCGTACGTGATTCCAAAACATTTGGTTTTATTGTGCTTCATGACGGTAGTTTTTTTGAAACCCTTCAGGTCGTTTATCATGATTCCATGGACAATTTCCAGGATATCAGTAAATTAAATGTAGGAGCAGCCATTATTGTAAAAGGTAATTTAGTAGCAACTCCACAGGCAAAACAGCCGTTTGAAATTCAGGCAGAAGAAATTATGGTAGAAGGAGAATCAGCAGGAGATTACCCACTGCAGAAAAAACGTCATTCTCTGGAATACTTAAGAACCATTTCTCATCTGCGTCCAAGAACGAATACGTTCCAGGCAGTATTTCGTGTACGCTCCCTGATTGCTTATGCAATTCATCAGTTTTTCCAGGAGAGAGGATTCGTCTATGTACACACTCCATTAATCACAGGAAGTGACTGTGAGGGTGCGGGAGAAATGTTCCGTGTTACAACATTGGATATGGAAAATCTTCCAAAAACAGAAGATGGAAAGATTGATTACAGCAAGGACTTCTTCAAAAAAGAAACAAACCTTACTGTAAGTGGTCAGTTAAATGGAGAGACTTATGCGCAGGCATTTAGAAATATCTACACATTTGGACCGACTTTCCGTGCAGAAAACTCCAACACAACCCGTCATGCGGCAGAGTTCTGGATGATTGAGCCGGAAATGGCATTTGCTGATTTGGATGATAACATGGCACTTGCGGAGTCTATGTTAAAATATGTAATCGGATACGTGTTGGAACATGCACCAGAAGAAATGAATTTCTTTAATTCTTTTATTGATAAAGGTTTATTAGACCGTCTGAATCACGTTATGACTTCAGAATTTGCACATGTGACTTACACAGAAGCAATTGAAATTCTGGAAAAAGTAAACGACAAGTTTGAATACAAAGTATTCTGGGGATGTGACCTGCAGACCGAACATGAACGTTATCTGACCGAACAGGTCTACAAACGTCCGGTATTCGTTACAGATTATCCGAAGGAAATCAAAGCATTCTACATGAAACAGAATGAAGATGGAAAGACAGTAGCAGCTATGGACTGCCTTGTACCTGGAATCGGTGAAATCATCGGAGGAAGCCAGAGAGAGGATTCTTATGAAAAATTAAAAGCAAGAATGGATGAACTCGGCTTAAATGAAGAAGATTACGGATTCTACCTTGACCTGCGTAAATACGGTTCTACCCGTCATTCTGGATTTGGTCTTGGATTTGAACGCTGCGTTATGTACTTAACCGGTATGCAGAATATCCGTGACGTCATTCCGTTCCCAAGAACAGTAAATAACTGTGATTTATAAAATGGTTTGAATAGGCCATTTTATGGGAGTTTGACATCATAAAATCAGATGAATAAAAAAATCCCGGAGCACTAATATCAGAGTGCTCCGGGATTTTTTTGATTATTTTTTATTTGCCAGATTTGCGTTATGTTTTGCAAGGAAGCGGTTGATCCGTTCAACTGGATTTAACAATTTGCTGATAGAAGAATCATGATTTAAGGTATCAATGAGTAAAGCAATATATTTACTCATATCACAGTTTACATAGTATTCTTTCTGAAGCAGTTCTTCTGTCTGATAAACCAGATTTGTGGTAAGCAGACGGTCAAATGCACCTTTTTCATAAGCTTCATCAAATTTTTTGAGACCATTGGTGAACAGTCCAAAAGTAGCGCACATAAAGATTTTTGCAGCTCCTTTTTCTTTTAATAAAGCAGCAACTTCAAGCATACTGTCACCGGAAGAAATCATATCGTCGATGATAATCATATTTTTGCCTTTTACGTCAGCACCAAGGAATTCATGTGCTACGATAGGATTACGTCCGTCAACAATAGTGGAATAATCACGTCGTTTGTAGAACATACCCATATCAACACCGAGTACGTTGGCAAGATAAATAGCACGTCCGGTACCACCGGCATCCGGGCTGATTACCATCAGTTTGTCATTGTTGATTTCAATGTCCGGTTCTGCACGGAACAGACCTTTTACAAACTGATAAGCTGGCTGAACTGTTTCAAACCCATGAAGCGGAATAGAATTCTGAACACGAGGGTCATGAGCGTCAAAAGTAATGATGTTGTCAACTCCCATGTTTACTAATTCCTGAAGTGCAAGTGCACAGTCAAGAGATTCACGTCCGGTACGTTTATGCTGGCGACTCTCATAAAGGAACGGCATAATAACATTGACACGGCGAGCTTTTCCTGCGATGGCTGCAATCACACGTTTTAAATCCTGAAAATGGTCATCCGGAGACATGTGATTGGTCTGTCCGCAAAGTGAGTAAGTCAGACTGTAGTTGCAAACATCTACCATGAGATAGATATCATCACCACGAACAGATTCTTTTAAAATTCCTTTTGCTTCTCCTGAGCCAAAACGTGGGGTTTCTGCCTGAATTAAATAAGAGTCGCGTTCATAGCCTTCAAACTCCAGGTTGTTAAAGTGAGAATATTCTCTGTCTTTACGCCAGTCTACAATGTAGTCGTTGACCCTTGCGCCAAGAGCAGAACAGCTCTTTAACGGAATGATTCCGAGGCGTCCTACAGGAAGTGAATCTAAAGGTGTGGTATCTTTTGGTGATGGTGACATTTTTTACTTTCCTCCTAATAGTTTTTTTTGGATTCTTATGTCATTTCCAATTAGTTTGAGCATGGTGTAATTACTGGATATTCTGGAGAAGATACGTTCTGAGTAAGTTTCCAGAAAATTTTCCATGGTCAGGTTTGTTGATATAATAGTGGATTTATGATTGATAATGCGCTCATTTACACAGAAAAACAGCTGACTGGCAACGAAAGAATTTACAAGTTCCGTGCCAAGGTCGTCGATGATTAATAAATCACAGTTTGCTATATATTCTGCCATATCTGAGGCAGCAGTATCCTTCTTAAATGTGTTTTTTGCCAACAGGTCAAATAAATCAAAAGATGAAAAATATAAGACAAAATAAGACCTCTGGATTAATTCTTTGGCAATACAGTGGGAAAGATAGGTTTTTCCTACACCGGTATCACCGTAAAAGAAAATGCCGGCAGGATGGCTGGCAAAATTATCAATAAAATCCCAGCATTTAAAGTAAGCATCCCTTGCGGTTTCAAGTGCATTTAAGCCGGTAGCGGGATTTTTTACTTCCTCAGAATAATATTGAAACGTAAAGTTTTCAAAATTTTCTACTTCTAAGATTTCGCGGATATTTGACTGTGTATAAAGTAAGTCAACAGCCGCCTTGCGAAAACAGGAACATTTCTGATTGTCGACATATCCGGTATCCTTACAGTGCGGACAGTCATAGTGAAGTTCCAGATAATCAGCGGGAAAGCCGTTTCTAAGAAGCAGTGTCCTGCGTTCTTTGGAGAGTGTTTCAATTTCATCAGAGAGATTGAAATCTGCTGATGAAGAGGGCATAAGAAGAGCCCTGGCTTTTTTTAAACTAAGGGATGCAATTTCGTTGTCAATCTCCTGAAGCCTGGGAATCCTTTTATAAGCAATCCGGATACGGTCTCGCTGTTCATGTTTATGTTTTAATTGTTTCTGGTTATATTGGCGCATGAGTGCGTCGTATTGTGAGTTATTTAGTGACACAGTTTTTCCTCTTTTTATTTGTTCAACAGCAGTTTTTCAAGTTCATTAACATTATACGCACGCTGATGAAAGTTATTGAATTTATTGCGGGAGGCAGATGACTGAGCACGGGGAGCCGGAGCCTCGTTTTTTGCAGCCTTTGCCTGTTTATGAGAATCTTCCAGCTTTTCCACATCGGCAACATCATGAACATCTCTTTTCTGCCAGCTTCTTAAAATCGAGTCGGCATAAGGAAAATTTGGCTGACCGGTTGCCATGACTGCCTTGCTGCAGGCAAGGGAAATAATTTCAAGAGAAAATCCAAGTTCGTCAAGCCATACATTCATGTAGCGGATTTCTTCATCAATCGGATTTCGGTTTTTAATCCCAAATGCGCGCAAAATCGCAAAGTAATTTTTGTTGTATGCAGTGGTTGCCGCCTTTGCCTGTTCAATAGTTGTGATATTTTGGTCAGCCCAGGAAAGTGCTACGGTTTCTATGTAGCGGATGCTGTGGCTGCCTTTTGATACACAATACTCAATCAGGTATTCCATAAGGTCGGTTGAAAAATGAAGTTCGTCATAAAAATACAATAATTTATTAATTTCGATTGGAGAGAGTGCTTTTCCAAGATACTGTTCTGCAACAAAAAGTATCTGAATAACATCTTCTCGTTCGGTTAAAGCCCTGATTTTTTCCGCCGATAAAGAAGATGGCTTTGCAAGTTCATTTGAAACAGCTTCCGAACCGGTTGGAATTTCAGTAGAAGTTGAGGCTGTAGAAACTATATTTGCAGCACTGGTTGAAGCCTGCGGAAGATTTGCGCCCACAGGAAGCAGACGGACACTGTTTAAATTGCCTTGTTCGTCCAATTTTAAATCAAGCACTCCTGATTTATGCCAGTATTTTAATGCCCTGAGCACATCATTTTCCGTACAATTAAAAATGTCGGCAATCGATGACAGCTCAAGTGAAGCGGAAACGCCGGTGGCATTTCGTAAGAGATAAAGATAAACCTTAACGAATTCCCCGTTTGCCTGTGGCATACAGACATCGAGGAAATAGTTGGAGATTAAAGTGTAATCTCCGGGAAAATCATTACAGAGTGTAAACTGTCCCATTTCCAACATCCTTTTCTAATCAATCTATGTCCAAACTCAGTATAACATAGAATTTTTGAAAAGAGAATAAGCATTTTTTGACAAAAAAACCTGCAGGCATTTCCTTAAATTGAACGCAGATAAGCATTCCCCCGCTTCAAGTGCGCAGAGCACTAAGCGGCGGGTGAGGGGGATGCTTCTGTCAGTGGGAGTTGAAAGCTCCCACTGACAGATCGCAAAGCGACTGCGTTCATGAGCAAGTAGCGAAGCGGATTGCGAATGTCCGCTTTACTATCAGGAATGCCTGCAGAGTATATAAGTTCTTACAGCCCGAGCAGATGTTCTCCGATTTTATAAACATCGCCGGCGCCCATTGTAATTAATAAGTCCTGCGGTACACAGTTTTCCAGAAGGAAATCTTCGATTTCGTCAAAAGTAGAGAAATAATGAGCATCTGTTCCAAGTAAGGAAATTTTTTCCTGAAGGTCTTTGGAAGAAATTCCCAGTGTATCTGTTTCTCGTGCCGCATAGATATCTGCAAGCACAACTTTATCTGCAAGGCTTAATGCCTGGGCAAACTCATCCATCAGTGCTTTTGTTCTGGTATAGGTATGAGGCTGGAATACACACCAGATTGTTTTATGTGGATAGTTTTTTGCAGTGCGCAGTGTTGCGGCAATCTCTGTCGGATGATGTGCATAGTCATCAATAACGGTAACACCTCCCACTTTTCCTTTATACTGGAAACGGCGGTCTGTTCCTCCAAAATGCAGGAGACCTTTCTGGATAGATTCCAGGGAAAGACCAAGTTTTCTTCCCAGCGTAATGGCAGACAATGCATTTGAGACATTGTGAATACCAGGAACGGAAAGTGAAAAATGACCAAGTAAAGTACCTTTTTCCATACAGTCGAAGGAAGCGTGTGCAGTTTCATCAAATTCAATATTTGCAGCAGTGTAATCTGCATTCTGTTCCAGGGCATAGGAAATAATTTCGCATGGTAAATCCTTTGTGATTTCGGCAACATTTGGAATATCCTGATTGATAATTAAAGTTCCGTCTTTCGGAAGTTTTTCGGCAAACAATCGGAAAGAATGACGAATATCATCAATATCTTTAAAGAAATCCAGATGGTCGGCATCGATATTTAAGATAATGCTGATTTTCGGGAAAAAGCTTAAAAAGCTGTTTGTGTATTCACAGGCTTCTGTAACAAAGGTTTCAGATTCGCCAACACGGATATTTCCATGGATTGCAGGTAAGATTCCTCCAACGGAAATAGTAGGGTCAGCGTCTGCTTCTAAGAGAATATGGGAAATCATGGAAGTTGTAGTTGTCTTTCCGTGTGTTCCGGAAACAGCAATTGGAGTTTCATAGTTGCGCATAATCTGACCAAGCAGTTCTGCTCTTGTGAGCATTGGAATCTGTTTTTCTTTTGCACAGGCAAATTCCGGATTATCCGGATGAATCGCAGCTGTGTAGATAACGAGTTCAATATCGTCTGTGATATTAGAAGCACGCTGTCCGATATAGACTTTTGCTCCCAGACTTTCCAAGTGCGTTACAAGGTCAGAAGGTTTGGCGTCCGAACCGGAAATTTTAAAATCTTCTTTTAAAAGAATTTCGGCAAGACCACTCATGCTGATTCCGCCGATACCGATAAAATGAATGTGTAATGGTTTATTAAAATCTATTTCATACATAAGGCAACAAGTTCCTTTCTATTTTAATTCCTTAACTTTTACATCTTTCAATAGTTCATTATACATAAAAAAAATGGGAATGAAAACCCTTTCTTAATCAAAACGTTAGAGACAAGTAAAATGTCACAAAAACAATGGAAAAGTCGAAAAAAAATTGTTAAAAATGTTCACAATTTTGATTTGATGTGGTATAATAGAAGAATCATAAATATATACAAGAGGTGATTACATGATTAAGAAAGAGATGATTGCCATGTTGCTTGCAGGTGGACAGGGCAGCCGTTTGGGTGTACTGACTGCAAAGGTAGCAAAACCGGCAGTTTCGTTTGGAGGAAAATATAGAATTATAGATTTCCCGCTTAGTAACTGTATTAATTCAGGAGTAGATACAGTCGGAGTACTGACACAGTATCAGCCACTTCGCTTAAATACACATATTGGGATTGGTATTCCGTGGGATTTGGATAAAAATGTAGGTGGTGTTTCCATTCTTCCGCCTTATGAGAAAAAAACGGATACAGAATGGTATACAGGAACAGCAAACGCAATTTACCAGAATATGGCATATATGGAAACCTACAATCCGGATTATGTATTAATCCTTGGTGGTGACCATATTTATAAAATGGATTACGAAGTAATGCTCGATTTCCATAAAGCAAATAAAGCTGACGTAACATTAGCTTGCATGCCGGTTCCGTGGGAAGAAGCAAGTCGTTTTGGTCTGGCAATTACAGACGAGACAGGACGCATCACAGAATTTGAAGAAAAACCGGAAAATCCAAAGAGCAATCTTGCATCTATGGGTATTTACATATTCAGCTGGCCAGTATTAAAAGAAGCCTTACTTGCATTAAAAGACCAGCCAGGCTGTGATTTTGGTAAACATATTCTGCCATACTGCAGAGAAAAAGGTCAGCGTCTGTTTGCTTATGAATATAATGGCTACTGGAAAGATGTAGGTACACTTGGCTCTTACTGGGAAGCAAATATGGAACTGATTGATATCATTCCTGAATTTAATTTATACGAAGAATTTTGGAAAATCTATACAAAAACAGATATTATTCCGCCTCAGTACATTTCAGCAGAAGCTGTTGTAGAAAGAAGTATCATCGGCGAAGGCAGTGAAATTCACGGTGAAGTTTATAACTCTGTTATCGGACCTGGTGTAGTGATTAAAAAAGGCAGTGTAGTGCGTAACTCTATCATTATGAAACAGTCCTTTATCGGAGAGAATGTAACAATTGATAAGGCAATCATCGCAGAAAATGTTACAGTTGGAAATAACGTAGTAATGGGTGTTGGAGAAGACGTTCCAAATAAAGAAAAACCAAGTGTATACTCTTTTGGTTTAGTAACAATTGGAGAAAATTCTGTTATTCCGGCAGACGTAAAAATCGGAATTAACACAGCAATTGTTGGAGAGACAACACCGGAAGATTATCCGGATGGAGAACTTGCAAGTGGAGAAACTTTAAATAAGGAAGGTGAGACAGCATGAGAGCAATAGGAATTATTCTTGCCGGCGGCAATAACAATAAAATGAAAGAATTATCAAACAAACGAGCAATAGCAGCAATGCCTGTTGCCGGAAGTTTCCGCAGTATCGACTTTGCGCTTAGTAATATGTCGAACTCCCGTATTCAGAAAGTAGCAGTTTTAACACAGTATAATGCACGTTCTTTAAATGAACATTTAAGTTCTTCGAAATGGTGGGACTTTGGTAGAAAGCAGGGGGGCTTATATACATTCCCGCCAACCATTACTGCAGATAATAACTTCTGGTACAGAGGAACCGCCGATGCAATGGCTCAGAACTTAAATTTCTTAAAAAACAGCCATGAGCCTTATGTTGTAATCGCTTCCGGTGATTGTGTTTATAAAATGGATTTCAATAAAGTTCTGGAATTCCATATTGCAAAACGAGCAGATGTTACCGTTGTATGTACGGATGTTCCGGCTGATGAAGCAACCAGATTTGGCTGTATCAAAATGAATGAAGACTGCAGAATTCAGGAATTTGAAGAAAAACCGATGGTAACACATACCAACACGGTTTCTACCGGTATCTATGTTATCAGAAGACGTCAGTTAATTGAGCTGCTTGAAAAATGCCAGGAAGAAGACAGATATGATTTCGTAAAAGATATTCTGATTCGTTATAAAGAATTAAAGAGAATCTATGGATATAAAATTAATACATACTGGAGCAATATCTCCACTGTAGATGCTTATTATAGAACAAATATGGATTTTCTGAAGCCGGAAGTCAGAGATTACTTCTTTAATCAGTATCCATCCATTCAGTCTAAGATTGATGATTTACCACCGGCAAAATACAATCCAGGTTCACAGGTGAAAAACAGCCTGATTTCCAGTGGATGTATCATTAACGGACAGGTAGAAAATTCTATCTTATTTAAAAAAGTATTTGTGGGTAATAATTGTGTAATCAAGAACTCTATCATTTTGAATGATGTTTATTTAGGTGATAACACACACATTGAAAACTGTATTGTGGAAAGTCGTGATACCATTCGTGCAAATTCTTACTATTGCGGAGAAGAAGGCATCAAGATTGTAATTGAGAAAAACGAAAGATATGTATTGTAATGACTAAGCAGGTTTTTACAAAATAAAAGATACAAAAATCGGACTTATAAAGAGGGCTTTTTGAGAAGGCTATGAAAGGGGAAGGGTTTATTATGAACATCACAGATGTAAGAGTAAGAAGAGTTGCAAAAGAAGGTAAAATGAAGGCAGTTGTATCCATCACAATTGATGAAGAATTTGTAGTACATGACATCAAGGTGATTGAGGGTGAAAAAGGATTGTTTATCGCAATGCCGAGCAGAAAAGCGACTGATGGCGAATATAGAGATATCGCTCATCCGATTAACTCTGAAACACGTGAAAAAATCCAGGGAATTATTCTTCAGAAATATGAGCAGGTACTTGCAGAAGAACCGGTGGAAGCAGAACAGCCTGCAGAATAAAAAGAATAAGAGCGAAAATGAAATTAAACGGTATGTCTGTAGTTGCAGGCATACCGTTTTTGCTATATAATGCTTCAAAGAATAAATACTGTAAAGGAAATAAAACTATGATTGAACAATTGCCAAAGGCATTTTTAGAGCGTATGAAAGCCATGCTTGGAGAAGAATACGAAGATTTTTTAAAAAGTTATGAAGCTCCCCGCCAGTTTGGTCTGCGAATCAATACGCTGAAAATATCTGTAGAAGAATTTTTAAAACAGTCTCCATTTCATCTAACTAAAGTTCCGTGGACAGAGAATGGATTTTATTATGAAGAAGCTGACCGTCCTGCCAGACACCCTTACTATGCCTCCGGACTTTATTATCTTCAAGAGCCGAGTGCAATGGCGCCTGCTGCTATTTTACCGGTTGCTCCGGGGGACTATGTATTGGATTTATGTGCTGCACCGGGCGGGAAGGCAACGGAACTTGGCGCACGCTTAAAAGGGCAGGGCATGCTGGTTGCAAATGAAATCAGTGCCTCAAGAGCAAAAGCCCTGCTTAGAAATATTGAGCTTTGTGGAATTAAAACTTCATTTATCACAAATGAAGTTCCCAAAAATCTTGCCCGTGTGATGCCGGAATTTTTTGATAAAGTTTTAGTCGATGCACCATGTTCAGGTGAGGGAATGTTCCGAAAAGATATGGACGTTGCAAAAACATGGGATGAGAGTCGTCCGGAATTTTTTGCAAATCTGCAAAGAGAAATCGTTTCAAATGCGATTTCCATGCTAAAACCAGGTGGACTCATGCTGTATTCCACCTGCACCTTTGCGCCAATCGAAAATGAAGGAACAATTTCGTATATCCTTGAAAATTTCCCGGAGATGGAACTTTTGGAAATTCCGGCTTATGAAGGATTTTCAGAGGGAAATCCAGAATGGGGAAATGGAGACGACACCTTAAAAAGATGTGTGCGTATTTTCCCGCATAAGATGGCAGGAGAAGGGCATTTTATTGCACTGTTGAAGAAAAAAGGAATTCTGTATCCATCCAAGTCCGATGTGGCAGTCCAGAAACCGGAAAAAGAAGCATGGAAATTATTAAATGAATTCTGGGCGCCAATGGAACTTCCATTTGAAAAAGAACGGATTGAAATCCGCAATCAAAATGTATATTATCTGCCGCCGGCATCGAATCACTATAAAGGAATCCATTTTGTCCGAAATGGTTTATTCTTAGGAGAATTAAAGAAAAACCGCTTTGAGCCATCCGAACCACTGGCGCTTGCGCTCTCACAAGACCAGTTTCCTGCAATTCTGAACCTTTCGAGTGAAGAGGAACGGGTTGCACGTTATTTAAGAGGAGAGACACTTTTAATCGAAGATGGCGAAGCAAAAGTGAAAAAAGGCTGGCAGTTAGTATGTGTGGATGGACATCCGCTTGGGTTTGGAAAATTGGTGAATCAGACTTTGAAAAATAAATATCCGGCAGGGTGGAGAAGAAATTCGTAAAGAAATTGAAAAAGGATTGGAAATTGAATGCTTATCTGCGTTCAATTTCCAATCCTTAAAAAATAAAAGAAAAACGGTACGACATTTCTGCCCTACCGTTTCTTCGTTGAAGTCGAAGCGACGTGATTCGAACACGCGACCTCTGCGTCCCGAACGCAGCGCTCTACCAAACTGAGCCACGCTTCGTTAAAATGTTTTTCGCATTCAACATTTGCAATTATACTGGAATTGAATCAAATTGTCAATAAAAAAATGAAAATTTTTAAATTTTTTTTCATATACTTTTGACATTTGCATCATATACTTTTAAAGAACAAATTTTTGGGAGAATTACATGTCTGGATATCGACGATTTGTTGCTTATGTATATGAATATGAGGGAAGAAAAAAAGGAAATGGAAAAGGATTTGTAAAAGTTGAAGTTCGGGATGGGGTCTGCCGGATGCAGTTTCGGCTTTCGGGTGTTTATGGACAGGAAACTCTTCCGTGTGAAATTTATGGATATGTAAGAGAGGAAGAAAAACAGGAATGTGAAGCAGTTTATCTTGGAACTTGTGATTTGGCAGGAGAAATCATTGCATTTTCACTGGAACTAACAGGAGAAAATGTCTCGGAAAGTGGATATTCAATCGATGATTTCAATGGAATCGTGTTTTTAGCCGGTGATGTGATGTATGGAACCGGCTGGGATGAAAATCCGGTGTGTCTCGATGAAATTCGGTTTGGAAAGAAAAAAGAAGAAAATGGAGAAGAGATAGAAGAATTAAAAGAAGAACCTGAAGAAACAGAAGGTGAAGAGGAAGGCAGGGAAGAAACAGAACTGGAAATACAGGAAAATCCATTTCCACCGACACCAAGTATCTTAGAAGAAGTCGGAGAGGAATGTCAGGAAGAAATAAGTGAAACAGGAGAAATAGAAGAAAAATTAGAGGAACCAGAAGAGCCGGAGGAATCAGGAGCGTTAGAAGAACCGGAAGAATCAAGTGAACTCGAAGAATCCTTCTACTGTCCATTTAAGGACGGCGAATTTGAACAGTGTGCAAAAATTGGTCTTTTGGATTATAATCAGCTAAATCCATGTGACCAGGGACTTTTAAATAATAATTTCCTGCGTTATGGATGGAGACGGTATAAACATGCCTTGATTGGAAAAGATACGAAGAGAAATTGTTACATACTTGGAGTGCCGGGAACGTATAACAGACAGGAAGCACTGATGGCGGGAATGTTTGGATTCCCTTATTTTAAAGAAGCAAAATGCGAAACAACCGAAATGTCTGCACAGGAAGTACAAGGACATTTCGGTTATTGGTATCGGTCAATCAATCCCCCTGATGGAAACAGAGGGAATCGTTCTTAATAAAATCTTTTGAAATTGTTCTAATTCGGTTTTTGTATAACTGGTGAATCCGGGATGAATCACATCCGGAGAATCGCGGTATGCCTGTAAGAAATAAGCCTGACATCCGGCAATCCACTTACCGATAGATTCAAAATCGGCTTTGTCATGAAGTTCACGTACAACGGTAGTACGAAATTCGTAAGGAATCACATTAGAGAGCAGAAATTCAACAGATTCACAGATGGATGTTAAATCAATGTTTTTGCAGCCAGATACTTTTGCATAAGATTCTTTGGAAGATTTAATATCCATTGCAACCATGTCAATCATCTGATTGTTCACTAATTTTTTTAGAGTCCATGGATGGCTGCCGTTGGTATCAAGTTTAACTGGATAACCAAGTTCTTTGATTTTATCAATGAGCAAAAATAATTCTTTATCCGAAGTCGGCTCACCGCCTGTGATGCAGACCCCCTCTAAAATTCCCTGACGTTTTTTTAAAACAGAAAGGACTTCTTCTGTGGAAATCACAGGCTGTTTATTTGGAGAGAGTACGAGAGAACTGTTCTGGCAAAATGGACAGCGGAAATTGCACCCGCCAAGGAAGATGGTGGATGCAATTTTTCCAGGGTAATCTAAAAGTGTGGTTTTGTTAAATCCGTTGATTGGCATGGTGGAAATCCTTTCTTGCTTTAGGGATGATAATTCGGGCTAATTTCCGTGTCCCTCTTTTGAAAAACGTTCATTATATTCACTCAGAGGAATGAACGTGTCACTCTGTTTTGCCTGATTTGCATGATAAAAGAGAAAACCTGCACCAATCAGGATAAGCAAAATAGCTGCAAAAATCATGTTTCTGGTTTTTATCATAGACATTCTCCTCTCTAGAATTTGAACGCAGATAAGCATTCCCCCGCTTCAAGTGCGTAGAGCACTAAGCGGCGAGTGAGCACTTTACATCACGTTTTTTATATCTAATAAAATTATACTATTTTATTAGAATGTGGTCAATAAAATAGATTTTTTGCTTGACCAAAAGCAGGAAGCACCGTATAATAGAAAAACATGGAGATGTACTCAAGTGGTCGTAAGAGGTCGCACTCGAAATGCGATAGGTCCTTCGTGGGCGCGTGGGTTCGACTCCCACCATCTCCGGTGAATGGCGGTATGACGAAAGTTGTACTGCCTTTTTTGTTGCGAAAAAATTCTTGCGAATAAAAAAAGTGCCGGTACATTTTCATGTACCGGCAAAGAGAGGGAGGGAAAAGAAAAATCTATATAAAAAGTTAACTTGCTTATTGGGCGAAGGCCGGCAGCCACAAAGTTGATTTCGTTCAAACCTTACTTTCGTAAAACTTAAACTGCGATGCAGCCGCTGTCTTCTTCATTTGATAATGCTAGTATATCCCAAAAATATGATAGAATTGTGTCCGTATCATAAACCTTTTCTGAAATTTTTAAACAGAGTATGAAAAAAATAAAAAGCAACCGGTTGCAATGGGTTGCAATGAAAAAGCACTCTGTTGTATAATTCTAAATCATACAGAAATAGGATGCGGAGAATGAGAGACGAAGAAAAATTTATGAAAGAGGCCATTCGGCAGGCGAAAAAAGCGTATGCGCTTCGGGAAGTACCGATTGGTTGTGTGATTGTCTATGAAGGGAAGATTATTGCCCGTGGTTACAATCGGAGAAATACAGATAAAAATACCACTTCTCATGCGGAAATCAATGCAATTCGAAAAGCAAGTAAAAAATTAGGTGACTGGAGACTGGAGGGCTGTACATTATATGTGACCCTTGAGCCATGCCAGATGTGTGCCGGAGCAATTGTGCAGGCAAGAATTGATAAAATTGTGATTGGAAGCATGAATCCAAAAGCGGGCTGTGCAGGCTCGGTCTTGAATCTTTTGGAAATGGATGGATTTAATCATAAGGTAGAAGTGGAAAGAGGAGTTCTTGAAGAAGAATGCAGTACCATGCTGAGTGGATTTTTTAAAGAACTAAGAATGGAAAAGGCAAAAGCGAAAGCAAAAGCAAAGGAGCTGGAAGAAAATGACAAAACAGGAATTTAAAGAACTGGTAGCAAAAGGAAAAGTGGTATTAGATGGAGCAACAGGCTCTAATTTGATGAAAGCAGGAATGCCAAGAGGTGTGTGTTCAGAAGCATGGATTTATGAAAATCCACAGGCATTAATAGAATTACAGAAAGCCTATGCAGAGGCAGGTTCTGATATTATTTATGCGCCGACATTTTCTGCAAACAGAATCAGTCTGGCAAATCATGGATTAGAGGATAAAGTAGAAGAGTTAAATCGAGGACTCGTAAAGATTACAAAGGATGCAGTGGGAGACAAATGTCTTGTAGCAGGAGATGTGACAACGACAGGAAAGCAGGAAATTGCTTACGAAGAACTGTTAGAGGCTTATACCGAGCAGATTCGCATTTTAAATGATGCAGGGGTGGATTTACTGGTTGCAGAAACCATGCTTGGAGTCACAGAAGTTATGGCAGTTTTAGATGCAGCGGCAGCAGTCTGTGACCTGCCGGTTATGTGTACTCTTACCGTAGAATCCGATGGAAGTCTGTTCTTTGGCGGAGATATTTATGAAGCAGTGGAAAGTCTGGAACAGATGGGCGCAGATGCAGTTGGAATCAACTGTTCGACCGGACCGGACCAGTTAGTATCGGTTGTGGAAAACATCAGAAAACGAGTACAGATTCCGGTGATTGTAAAACCAAATGCGGGTATGCCGGCAATTGATGAAAAAGGCAATGCGGTCTACTCGATGGGCGCAGAGGCATTTGCAAAAAATATGAAAGTATTGATGGATGCAGGCGCAGATATTGTAGGTGGATGCTGTGGAACGACTCCGGAATTTATTAAAGCATTAAAAAAAGAAATCTAGAAAAGAAAAATGATAATCAAGTAAAAGGACACTTCCGGAAAGATTCATTTCTGGAAGCGTTTTTTTATGTATAAGAAAATTCCAATGAGAGTGAAAGCACAAAGTACAAGTTTTCCTGCCTGATTATAAGAGTGGAAATATTGTGCCGTCTTTTGCCAGGAAGCACCGGCAAATGCTCCAAGTGTGACGAGTACGGTATTCCAGATGAGACTTCCGAAGGTGGTGAGAATAAAAAATTTGGAAAAATGCATGTGCGCCATACCTGCGGGAATTGAAATCAGGCTTCTTACAATTGGAATAAACCGGCAGAAAAAGACGGTATAATTTCCTTTGCTGTCGAACCATTCCACAGCATGAGAGACATCCTCTTTTTTAAAGTGAAGCAGTTTTCCGATTTTTCCACTGACAATTGCCTCAAGTTTTGAGACCGGAACAAGACTTCCAATCTGATAAAGCACAACTGCGCCAAGGACACTGCCAAGTGTAGAAAAAAGAATAACCCCAATCAGATTCATATTTGTATAAGTCGTTAAAAATCCACCAAAGGTCAGAATTACTTCTGAAGGAATCGGAGGAAACAGATTTTCAATCAGAATCAAGAGGGCAATTCCCAGATACCCATAATGATTCATGATAGAAATCATCCAATATTGCAATAAAAAAACCTCCCCTGCAATCATCTCTTTTATTCTATGATGATGCAAAGAAGGTTATGATATTCTTTTTTTACCGTGCACCGCCCATCGAGACTCCTTCACGGACGTTACCTCTACAGTTAACTCAGCCCAGGCACCCTCACGGCACACAGGGGATTCTGCTTAGTGCTGCTTCATTCCTGACCTGACACGGTTCACAGAGTCCTGTTGCGTGAGACCCAAACGTCAACGCCACTTATAGAGGGCAGCTCCGCAAAGCAAGCCCCTCCGTTTGGCAACACCCCTGCTGTAGCGGATTGCAGGTACAGGGCACCGCTAACTCCCCGGCTGCACGGTGATACCAGTATATCGGTTTTTTGCAGGTTTGTCAATGTAAAAAAGAAAAGCAGAGAGAACTTTTTGGAAAATTTTAAGAAAGTGGGAATAAATTAGTAATGGGAGGATAAAAGTATGTGCGCAAAACTTTTGTTATTACTATTACTCGGGATTTTTTTGGCAGGATTTTCTAAAGAAGAAGCAGCCAAAGAAGATGCAGGGATTCCGAAATTTATTGTGACGGAACAGGAATTTCCGAAGTTTAATGATTTAAAAGCAAAAGAGAGTAAAAGTCAGGTGTTTTCTATCTGGAATCAGACAGAAGAGACGGAGTGTTATTATTTTTGGGGACAGGCACCAAACGATGTAGAGATTGAACTGAAAAAGAAAGGGGATTTATTTTATAAGGGGAAAATGCCGGAGAAAAAAATAGAACTGACAACGTTAAATCCAGGGGAAAATATGGTATTTGAGGTAACCGTTTTAAAAGAAAAAAATGAATCGGGAGAGGTGGAACTGTTTTTTCAAAATTCGCATTGTGATAAAAAATAAATTAGTATATAATAAAAAATGACAAGATCAAAATATCAAAATGCTATTCGTGTATGTACGATAAGGTGTTTGAAAGTAAGACTTGTAAAAACACAAGATGGGATGTGATGAATCTATGAAGAGAATTGGTCTGCTGACAAGCGGCGGTGACTGTCAGGCGTTAAATGCTACAATGCGTGGCGTGGTGAAAGGTTTATTCAATAATTTAGAGGATTTGGAAGTTTATGGATTTGATGATGGCTATAAAGGGCTTATCTACGGAAATTACAGAATGCTTTCTGCAAAGGATTTTTCAGGAATTTTAACCCGAGGCGGAACGATACTTGGAACATCACGTCAGCCGTTTAAACTGATGAGAGTACCGGATGCAAATGGACTGGACAAAGTAGAAGCAATGAAACAGACTTATCATAAACTTTGTCTGGACTGTCTGGTTATTCTTGGAGGAAACGGTACACAAAAAACAGCAAACCTGTTAAGGGAAGAAGGCTTAAATATTATTCATCTTCCAAAAACCATTGACAATGATATCTGGGGAACCGATATGACATTTGGTTTTCAAAGTGCAGTCAATATTGCAACGGATGCAATTGACTGTATTCACACAACAGCCGCATCCCACAGCCGTATTTTTATCGTAGAAGTTATGGGACACAAGGTAGGCTGGCTGACCCTTCATGCCGGAATTGCAGGTGGAGCAGATATTATTCTGATTCCTGAGATTCCTTATGATATTCAAAAGATTGCTGAGGCAGTAAAAAATCGAAGTCGTTCCGGAAAGGGATTTACCATCCTTGCTGTGGCAGAGGGCGCAATTTCAAAAGAAGATGCAGCACTTCCGAAGAAAGAATTAAAAAAGAAACAGGAAGAAGAAAAGAAAGTTTATCCGTCTGTTGCGTATAAACTGGAAGCAGAATTGAAAAAGAAACTGGATTTAGATATTCGTATCACAATTCCAGGTCATACACAAAGAGGAGGAAGTCCGTGTCCTTATGACCGTGTGCTTTCAACACGTATGGGTTCTGCAGCGGCAGGATTGATTCTGAAAGAGGAATATGGCTATATGGTAGGAATTGTGAACGGAAAAATTAAAAAAGTTCCGCTTGCAGACTGTGCCGGAAAATTAAAGATGGTTTCTCCGGATGACCAGTTAGTTAAAGCTGCAAAACGAATCGGAATCAGTTTTGGAGATTAATCGAATTAAGCAGTCAGGCGGACTAAAAATATCTGCTTGACGAGTATGCATCATTTGCATGGAAGAGCAAGAAAACAGGAGAAGAATTAAAATGAGCTATGTTGCGCTGTATCGCAAGTTTCGACCGCAAAATTTTGAAGACGTAAAGGGACAGGAACACATCGTAACTACATTAAAAAATCAGATAAAGGCGGATCGTATCGGTCACGCCTATCTGTTTTGCGGAACCAGAGGTACCGGTAAAACCACAATTGCGAAAATTTTAGCAAAGGCAGTAAACTGTGAGCACCCGGTAGACGGAAGTCCCTGTAATGAATGTGAAACCTGCAAAGCGATTTCGGCCGGTACTTCTATGAATGTAATTGAAATTGATGCCGCATCGAATAACGGTGTCGATAATATTCGTGAGATTCGCGAAGAAGTGGCATATCGTCCGGCCGAGGGTCGTTATAAAGTATACATCATTGATGAGGTTCATATGTTGTCAACCGGAGCATTTAATGCTCTTTTAAAGACGCTGGAAGAACCTCCTTCTTATGTTATCTTTATTCTGGCAACAACCGAAGCACATAAAATTCCAATCACCATTTTATCAAGATGCCAGCGTTATGATTTCAGGAGAATTACGGTTGATACGATTTCTGAAAGACTGAGTGAATTGATGGAAAAAGAAGGTACGGAAGTTGAAGAAAAAGCAATCCGCTATATTGCAAAAGCAGCAGATGGCTCGATGCGAGATGCTTTATCTTTATTGGACCAGTGCATTGCGTTTTATCTGGGCGAAAAGCTGACGTATGAAAAAGCACTCGATGTGCTGGGTGCAGTAGATATGGAAGTATTCAGTGAACTGTTAAGAAAGGTGTTAGCACAGGATACCGCAGGCTCAATTAAAACACTGGAAGAGTTGATAGTGCAGGGAAGAGAACTGGGACAGTTTGTAAATGATTTTGTGTGGTATATGCGAAATCTGTTGTTGGTAAAAACTTCGGATGTACCGGAAGATGCTGTGGATGTTTCGGCAGAAAATCTGGAACGTTTAAAAGAAGAGAGTGAAATGCTTGACACGGAGACGCTGATGCGTTATATTCGAGTTTTCTCGGAACTTTCCAATCAGATTCGGTATGCGTCCCAAAAGCGCGTATTGGTTGAGATTGCACTGATTAAATTATGCCAGCCGGTGATGGAGACAAATTTGGATTCTTTATTTGACCGGATTCGCATACTCGAAGAAAAGATGGAAAAAGGGATTCCGGTTTTGACGGAGTCTCAAAAAGCGAGTACTCGGGCACTGCCGCAGCCGGAACTGTTTGGCGAAGAGCCACAAGAACAAGAAGCAGTAAAACCACAAAAAGCAGCACCGGAGGATTTGCAGTATATTCAGAAGAACTGGACTGCAATTGTAAGAGAAACAAGTGGTCTGCTAAAACAGATGTTAAAAGAAGCCACACCAAAGTATAATGTAAACAGTGATGAGCCAATTCTTTATATTGAATTTCACAACTTTCAGGCGGAAATCTGTACCAAAAATCCAGATACCATTCCGCTTCTGAAAAAAATTATTCGAGAAAAAACAGGAAAAGAAGTAGAAATTCAGTTTGTGATTACGGATACGGATTTAAAAGGTCCGGCAGGACTTACACCGATTTCGGTAGATGAACTGATTGAACAAAGCATCCAGATGGATGTCGTAGTAGAAGATATGAGTGATGACGAGGAGGACATATAATGGCAAAAAGAGGTGGATTTCCGGGAATGGGTATGCCTGGAAACATGAATAACTTAATGAAACAGGCACAGAAAATGCAGCGTCAGGCAGAAGAAAACCAGAAAGCTCTGGAAGAAAAAGAATTTACGGCAAAAGCCGGTGGTGGTGCAGTAGAAGTAACAATTTCCGGAAAAAAAGAAGTGACAAAAGTAAAACTTGCAGAAGAAGTAGTAGATTCGGATGATATTGAGATGTTGGAAGATTTGATTGTAGCAGCAACCAATGAAGCGTTAAGAAAAGTAGAGCAGGAATCTGCTGCAATGATGTCCAAACTGACAGGTGGTCTTGGCGGACTTGGTGGCGGACTGTTCTAAGTTTTAGATACTCTGGTAACTTAGTTGCCGAGTAGTTCACGAAAATCAAAAGACAGAGGAATCAAATTGGAATATTACAGCAGTCATATTAACAAACTGATAGAAGAATTTTCCAGACTTCCTGGAATCGGAGCAAAATCTGCCCAGCGTCTGGCATTTCATATTTTGAATCTGCCGAAAGAACAGGTGGAAGAACTCTCTTCAGCAATTGTAGATGCAAAAGCCAATGTCTGTTATTGTAAGGAATGTTATACTTTAACTGACCAGGAAATCTGTCCGATTTGCAGGAATGAAAAACGCAATCATCATATAATTATGGTGGTTGAAAATACAAGAGATTTGGCAGCTTATGAAAAGACCGGAAAATTTGACGGGGTATATCATGTGCTTCATGGTGCTATTTCTCCTATGCTTGGAATCGGACCGGATGACATTAAGTTAAAAGAGTTGCTTCAGCGTCTCACAAGAGAAGAAATTGAAGAGGTTATTATTGCCACAAATTCAAGTGTAGAGGGAGAGACAACGGCAATGTATCTGAGTAAGCTGATTAAGCCGACCGGAATTAAAGTCAGTCGGATTGCAAGCGGTGTGCCGGTAGGCGGAGACCTGGAATACATTGACGAAGTAACTCTTTTGCGGGCACTTGAGGGCAGAGTGGAATTGTAGGGGTGTAATTTTATGAGGAAAAAAGTTACATCAACAGATATCGCAAAAAAAGCCGGTGTCTCTCAGGCAACGGTTTCGATGGTATTAAATCATAAATATAATGTTTCTTTTTCAAAAGAAACAGTGGAAAAAATTGAGCGGATTGCTAAGGAAATGGGATATATAATCCCAAAACGGCGCCAAAGAAAGGACAGCCGGAGAGGGAAGCTGATTATTGTATTTTGTCCAACCCTTACCAATCCGTATTATGTCATGCTGCTTCAGGGAATTGAGGCAGTGGCGAAAGAAGAGGGATACAGTGTTTTTACCTGTAATACACAAAGAGAATTGAAACTCGAAGAACAATATCTTAAGCTGATGTCGAGTGTAGACCCTGCAGGCATTATATATACCTGTAATCCAAGTTCTGTATTTATGGAACAGGTAGGCGAGATTGCAAAGAAAATCCCGCTTGTAATTATCAGTAACAGGGAGAAAGTACAGGTTGATGCAATTAATCAGGATAATACAAAGGTAGGACGTTTGATGGCAAGACATCTTTTGGATTATGGCCACAGAGATGTTGCATTTATTACACCTCCGCTTACCCAGCGTCAGAAGCAGCGTTCCAAACGAGTACAGGGATTTGTACAGGAGTATGAGCAGGCAGGGCTTGGAGACCGAGTTGTGATAAAAGCGGCCGATGAATCTTTGGATGAACAGTTGCCAAGTCCGGATTCGGAATATAAGATGGGATATAATCTGACAAAAGAACTTCTTGCAGAATATGATAATCTGACAGCGATTGCGGGATTAAATGATATGATGGCATTTGGAATCATGGATGCACTGCAGGAAGAAAAATATAAAATTCCGGGAGATATGTCTGTAATTGGATGTGATAATATCATCTTTTCAGGCATGTCTCATTTGTCGCTTACTACAATTGAACATTTCGTTCCATTAAAAGGCAGGGATGCATGTGATATTATTATCCGAAAGATTAAATCATCAAAAGATACTTATGATGGAACGAATCCAATCAGTATTTATCACATCGAGTATGAACCCAAATTAATTGCCAGAAAAACCACTTCTTATGCACGGGAAAAAACGCACGAAAGAGGCAGGAAAGAAAAGAAATATTAAATAAAATCAGAAAAGATATTAGTAATAAAAAAACAAAAAAAGGCTGTATATGGCAGAAAAATTATGAAATACAGCCGAAAAATTATTAATAAAATGCATATTTATAAATAAATAAAATCACTAATAATTTTTTTGTGACTTGCCCGTAAACGAATTATGAGGTAAACTATAACCAACAAATAAAACGAACGTTTCACGGGAGGAAATGAGTTATGAAATTTTTTATTGATACTGCAAATGTAGAGGATATTCGTAAAGCAAATGATATGGGAATTATCTGTGGAGTTACTACAAACCCATCCCTGATTGCAAAAGAAGGACGTGACTTTAATCAGGTTATCGAAGAAATCGCTTCTATCGTAGACGGACCAATCAGCGGTGAAGTAAAAGCTACAACAACAGATGCAGAAGGAATGATTAAAGAAGGTCGCGAAATCGCAGCAATTCATCCAAACATGATTGTTAAAATTCCTATGACAACAGAAGGCTTAAAAGCAGTTAAAGTTCTGACAGCAGAAGGAATCAAAACAAACGTAACATTAATCTTCTCTGCAAACCAGGCATTACTGGCAGCAAGAGCAGGAGCAACTTATGTATCTCCATTCCTCGGAAGACTGGATGATATTTCTGTATGCGGAACAGATTTAATCCGTGATATCGTTGAGATATTTGAAGTTGCCGGTATTGATACAGAAATCATCGCAGCAAGTGTTCGTCATCCAATGCATGTAACAGAATGTGCACTTGCAGGTGCTGATATCGCAACAGTTCCATACAAAGTATTAGAGCAGATGACCCATCATCCACTTACTGACCAGGGTATTGAAAAATTCCAAAAAGATTATCTTGCAGTATTCGGAAAATAAAGGTAAGATGTGAGTGGCAAAACAAAATTGCCACTCACTTATATTATGAGAAATTTTTTCAGGAGGAAACTATGAACAAATTAGAGCTTCAGAAAACAGCCAATGAAGTCCGCAAAGGTATTGTGACAGCTGTTCATTCCGCAAAAGCGGGACATCCGGGCGGTTCTTTATCAGCAGCAGATTTATTTACTTATTTATATTTTGAGGAAATGAATATTGACCCGAAAGAGCCAAAGAAAGCAGACCGTGACCGTTTTGTATTATCCAAAGGACATACAGCACCGGGACTTTATGCTACTCTTGCAAACAGAGGATATTTCCCGGTAGAGGATTTAAAAACTCTGCGTCATATCGGTTCTTACCTTCAGGGACATCCGGATATGAAACACATTCCAGGTGTTGATATGTCCAGTGGTTCTTTAGGACAGGGAATCTCAGCAGCAGTTGGAATGGCTTTAGCCGGAAAAATGGACAATGCTGATTACCGTGTTTATACATTGCTTGGTGATGGTGAAATCCAGGAAGGGCAGGTTTGGGAGGCTTCTATGTTTGCCGGACACAGAAAACTGGATAACTTAGTTGTAATCGTAGATAACAATGGACTTCAGATTGACGGTAAAATTGAAGATGTTTGTTCTCCATATCCAATTGATAAGAAATTTGAAGCATTCAATTTTCATGTAATCAATGTAGAAGATGGAAATGATTTTGACCAGCTTGCAGCTGCATTTAAAGAAGCAAAAGAAACAAAAGGCATGCCGACAGCTATTATCATGAAGACTGTAAAAGGAAAAGGCGTTTCCTATATGGAAAACAATGCAGGATGGCATGGAAAAGCTCCAAACGATGAAGAATATGCAATCGCAATGGCAGACTTGGAAAAGGTAGGTGAAGCATTATGTCAGAAGTAAAGAAAATTGCAACCAGAGAAAGTTATGGTAACGCATTAGTTGAATTAGGAAAAAAATACGAAAATTTAGTAGTTCTTGATGCTGACCTGGCAGGTGCTACAAAGACCGGAACATTCCAAAAAGCATATCCGGAACGTCACATTGACTGTGGTATCGCAGAATCCAATATGATGGGAATCGCAGCAGGTCTGTCTACAACAGGAAAAGTTCCATTTGCAAGTACATTTGCAATGTTTGCAGCAGGACGTGCTTACGAGCAGGTGCGTAACTCCATCGGTTATCCACATTTAAATGTAAAAATTGGTGCAACTCATGCCGGAATCTCTGTTGGAGAAGATGGTGCAACGCATCAGTGTAACGAAGATATGGCACTTATGAGAACCATTCCAGGCATGGTGATCTTAAATCCATCTGATGATGTAGAGGCAAAAGCAGCTGTAGAAGCAGCTTACCTTCATGAAGGTCCTGTTTATTTACGTTTTGGACGTCTGGCAGTGCCGGTTATCAATGACAGACCGGATTATAAGTTTGAAATCGGAAAAGGTATCGTGCTTAGAGAAGGAAAAGATGTTACAATCTTTGCAACAGGTCTTTGCGTAAGTGAAACTTTAGCAGCAGCAGAAAAACTGGCTGAAGATGGAATTGATGCAAAAGTAATCAATATTCATACTATCAAACCATTAGATGAAGAACTGGTTGTAAAAGCTGCAAAAGAAACAGGCAAAGTCGTTACAGTAGAAGAACATTCTGTAATCGGTGGTCTTGGCGGTGCAGTAGCGGAAGTGTTAAGCGAAAAAGCTCCGACACAGATGCTTCGTATCGGTATCAATGATGTATTTGGTGAGTCCGGCCCGGCAGTAAAATTACTGGAAAAATATGGAATTGATGCAGCAGGAATTTACAATAAAGTAAAAGCATTCGTTAAATAATTATATTTACAAATAAAAAGCTCTGTTATAGAATAGGGCTAAGTCTTAGAGGTGTCGCCAAAAGGCGGCACCTTTTTTTAGTTCTTATAGCTAAAGTTTTTAAGAACTAAAAAAGAAAGGGAATGAAGTTATGAAAACGAGAAGCAGAAGAACAGTAAAAAATATAAGAAACACAGGCGGAGAGGTCAGACAGGATAAAAAATCCGAAAATGAAGAATTTTATGGATACATCAAAGATTTGGTACATCATCCGTATGTCCTGAAAATGAAAAATTATCAGCATCATTGTAATACAAGTTGTTATCAGCATTGTCTGAATGTTGCCTATTACAATTATAAAATATGTAAATTTTTTAATCTGGATGCACGTTCTGCAGCAAGAGCAGGTATGCTTCATGATTTATTTTTATACGACTGGCATAATCATCGCAAAAAAACAGGTGACCCTGTTCATGCAATGACGCATCCGCATACTGCCCTGCATAATGCGCAAAAATACTTTAAATTAAATGCACTTGAAAAAGAAATGATTTTAAAACACATGTTTCCTGTAACTCCGATTCCACCAATGCATAAAGAAACGTGGATTATCACATTAACGGATAAGTACTGTGGAACATGTGAAATCGGACAGTATTATTTTCATGTATGGTTTCCGAGAGGTGTCTATCACGCAATGAAACACCTGATGAAAAAAATATTTGGCAAGGACTATACTTATGCAGATTACCGGCTTCCGTTCGGAGAATTCTCCGAAGATGCTGCAGACAGAGGGGTAAATTTTGCAAAGCTTCGAAAACGTTCGGAATCTGAATCCGAATGGAAAAAATCCAATAAAGAAAAACGATGTGTTCCGAAATATTGACGGTGTGCAATCAGAATGCCGGATACAATTGTGTCTGCAAGCTGAATCACGGTTGCAAGTCTTGTTGTCTGAAGTACAAAATGTTCAAATGCCCCTGAGAGGTTTACAATTCCAGTGATGGAAATGTCGCCGACCGGGGGCAGTTTCTTTTTTACACCAAGTCCGGGGGCAAGTGCACCTTTTCGGATGGTGACAAATTCCTGATGTCGTTTTGAACCAAGGGAGGCATCAATTGCAATCAAAAGACAGTTCGGATGTTTTGTATGAACCATTGCTGTGACTTCAGCAAGGTTTAAGGCATGAACGGGCTGATCCAGTGTCCCATAAATGATACAGCGGGAAAGATGTTCTTTACTTAATTTATGTCCGATTAACGGACCAAGGCTGTCTCCTGTAATCCGGTCACTTCCAATGCAGAGAAAGACTACTTCCTGAAAATCTTTTTGCTGTGAGCACAGCATTTCAAATAAAAGAGAACCGACCTGGTTGGGAGCGCGGCAGCTTTTGCTTTCTACATAGTGGACAGGAGCATTTTGGTATGATTCCATAAAATTTACCATCCTTTCAAAAAAATCACTGTTTTAGTACAGCGAATATTAAGTAACTGCTAGATTGACGCTGTACTACTGGTCAAAATTTCTTTTATAATAGGTTTCCCTGTTTTGGATGATTTATCCTGACTTTTTAAGTAAAGATTTGTCGACAAAAAAAATCAGGCAGCTTCCTCAAAGTGATAAAATTTGCAGAGCTTGTATGCTATTCTTTTGCCCAAAGGGGTGAAAGAATTATGATAGAGGTCATTTATGAAAAGGAGAAAGAAAAAGCGGAGGGAAATCAGGCTTTTTTCCGGATTCCAAACAATATACGACAGATTGGTGAAATACAGGGGAATCAAAAAATCTATATAGAAGATTATGCTTATACTTATCTTTGTAGAATCGCAAGTGAGGATTCTGCAAAAGGGAGAGCGGCAATTCTGCTTGGGCAGGCGAACTGGAAAGATGGAAAGACATATTTATTTATTAAAAGTGCGGTTGCGCTTCATGATATTGAGGTTTCAGAAGAACATTTTGTCTTTACAAAGGATGTGTGGAAACAGATTTATGAGGAAAATAAAAAATTCTTTCCGAATCAGGAAATTGTAGGCTGGTTTTTATCGCTTCCAGGCTGTTCTATGGAACTTCATGAGGGACTCAGCAAACCCCATTTTAATCATTTTGGCTGAAATGAAAAAGTGCTTATGGTGATGGAACCTCTTGAAAAAGAAGAGGCTTTTTATCGTTATGAAGAGGGGAAACTTACCAGGCAGGAAGGCTTTTATGTTTATTATGAAAAAAATGAGCCAATGCAAAATTTTTTAATTGAGCAAAATAAATATGCAAGAGAAAGAAGCGAAAAGGTAGCGGATGAAGCAGTAAAGACATTTCGTAAAAAAGTAGAAGAAAAGACGAAAGGAAAAAAGCGGGATAAAATAGCGCCTCTGTTTCGGATGGCAAGTGCAAGTGCGGCAGCAGCAATGTTGATTGCGGGAGTACTTTATCTGAATCAATATGAGAAGTTAAAAAAAACGAATTCTATTGCAGACAAAGCAAAAATTGAAAAAAAGAAATCCGAAACGGTTGTGTCAAATTCAAACAACGATGCAGAAACGATAGAAAAATCAGAGACTTCCGATACAGAAAAGTTAAAAGAAGAGACGCAGACCGGGACAGAGTCGGATTCAGTATCAGGTTCAATGGACGGTAAAAGAGATAAGAAATCAGAACAGGCAAATGCAGAGGCGGAAGGGAACAAGCAGAGCGAATCTGCAAGACAGGAACAACAGGGAGAGACAGGTTCAGATAGGACAGAAAGTGCAAATACAGCACAGAGCACAGGAAATACAAGTATAGCGCAAACCACAGGTTCAAATTCAATGCATGAAACATATACCGTGCGTGAGGGGGATACCATTACCAGCATCAGCCGGGCTTATTATGGGACAACTTCAAAAATAAAAGAGATTTGTGAATTGAATGGAATTTCCGCAGAAGAATTTATTTTTCCGGGACAAAAAATTTTACTCCCATAGAAAAGTGTGCTATAATAGCCGCATGTCAGGGCATAAGCGCTTTGATATAAATAATGGACTCACAAAATCAAGCACAGAAAGATTCTGAGAGTACATAATAAAACAAAGGTTAAGATAAATGGAACAGAATAAAGAAAAACAAAGTCAAAGCAAAAGCAAGGGTAAGAAACAAACAAGACAAACCAGAGAACAACGCAGACAATTAGAGATGATTTTAGTAGGCATTTTGATTTTAATTGTAATTATTGTAATAGCTGTATTAGTTATTCACAGGCGTACGTATCACAACTATTCTGTACTTTCGTCTTCAAAAAATGAAAATGTGCAGGCTTATGGTTTTGTCCAGTTTGAAGATGAAATTTTGAAATACGGAACAGATGGAGTTTCTTTGGTGAATCAAAAAGAGGAAACAGTATGGTCAGAGGATTTTCAGATGACAAATCCGACAGTAGACGTCTGTGAAAACATGGCGGTGGTGGCAGATAAGGATGCGACTTCCATATATATTTTATCAAAAGAAAAAGTGGTTGGAACGGTTCAGACATCCAAACCGATTTTAAAAGCAAGAGTGGCGAGAACAGGAGTTGTTGCTGCAATTTTACAGGATAATGATAAAACATGGGTAAATTTTTATGCCAAAGATGGCAGTCTGATTGCAGAGAACCAGACAAGAATTGACAGTCCGGGATATCCGGTTGATATTGCGGTATCACCAAATGGAAAGATTATTATGGTCAGTTATCTTTATGTAGAAGACGCACAGACAACCAGTTATGTAGCTTTTTATAATTTTGGAGACAGCGGTCAAAGTGAGATTGACAATATTGTATCCGGTTACACTTATAAAGATGTCATTGTACCGCAGACCATTTATTTAAAAGATGGTTCTGCGCTGGCATTTCGGGATAATGGATTTTCTGTCTATCAGGGAGAAAACATTCCGAAAGAAAAGAAAAATGTGGAGATGACATCAGAGATTGTCAGTACCTTCTACAATGATAATTATGCAGGAGTGGTATTCAAAGATAAAGATAATAATAAAAATTATGTAATGCGGGTATACAGTCTGAATGGAAAAATGAAATTTGAAAAGAAGTTCAATATTGAATATACCCAGATAAAAATCAGCAATGAAATGATTATTATGAATAACGATACGCAAGTTTGTATGATTGACTTAAACGGAAACAAAAAGTTTGATGGAAACTTTGGAGAGGGGACAATACAGGGGATTTTCAGAATTGCATCCAATCGTTATATGGTGGTTTCGGAAAGTGGAATCAAGACAATTAAATTAAAATAAAATATGTGGAAACAGGCGGTTGTCGGCAGGCAATGGTCTGTTTTCTCTGGATTATGGGATAGATTTAAGCGTAGCGTTTAAAATATGGAAACAGAATGGTATTTAAGTAAGAGGCTCGGTTCCTTATAGTCGGGTAGCTCACGGAAAAATCAGGGAAAGAAACAAAAGGAGAAAAGCGTATGAACTGGTTAAGCATAGTAATTTTAGTGATACTGGCAGGGTGTATTTTAAATGGTTTTAGAAAAGGAATGGTTCGGACACTGGCAGCAATGATGTCGCTTGTTGTGAGTCTGGTGCTGGTATCACTGGCAAATCCTTATGTTGCAACATTTCTGGAAGAAAAAACAACGGTGTATGAAGTGACTGAAACCAAATGCAGGGAAGCATTTCAAAGTATTGCCGAAAAACAGACGGAAAATGTGCAGCAGGAATTTATGCAGAAAATGGGTGTTCCGGAAAATTTTTCAAATACACTTAGAATCGGAGATGAGTTTACGGAAAGTGCAGTGGCTCCACTTGCAGAGTCAACGGCACATCTGATTGTAAATGGACTTGCTTTTGTGATTACATTTGTGCTGTTATCGATTTTGCTTCGGATTGCAGTGGGGCTGCTGGATGGTTTATTCAGACTGCCGGTCTTAAGCATGGTCAATCGTCTTGCAGGTGGGGCAATAGGCGCAGTTCAGGGATTGGTGATTTTATGGGTATTCTTTTTGATTGTGTTTCTAATCTGGAATACAGAAATCGGAGCACAGGCATTGGCAATGATTCAGGAAAATCCAGTTATAAACTGGCTGTATAACTGTAATCCGTTTGTAAATATTTTATTGAAATAAAAAGAAAGAAGAAAGCTATGGTAAGGATAAAAGATATTGCAAAAGAAGCGGGAGTCAGTCCGACCACTGTTTCGAATGTTATACATGGAAATACAAAAAAAGTTTCAAAGTCAAATATTGATAAGATACAGAAAATTTTGGAAGAACATCAGTATATTCCAAGTATGAGTGCATTGATGCTGGCGCAGAATCGTTCCAGACTGATAGGTGTTTTGATTGGCGGGGTAGATGGAAAAAGAAGAAGTATTGAAGGTGACCCATTTACCAGCATTATGTTAAGCGCACTTGAATTAGAGATTTACAGAAAAAATTATTATATGCTGTTTCACATGTCGAGTACATCGGAAGAAAGCTGGAAGTTGGCAGCGACGTGGAAAGTAGAGGGTTTGATTACACTTGGGCTTACAGCAGAACAGAATATTGAACTTCAAAAGAGGTGTCAGATTCCATTGGTCAGTATTGACAATTATTATGAGGGAAGAGAACGGGCAGAAAATATAGGGCTTCAGGATTTTGAAGGAGGTTTTAAGATGGGAAATTATCTGATAGAAAATGGAATGAAAAAGATTCTTTTCCTGTCAGATAATGATATTGGCGTAGACCATGAGCGTTGGCTCGGACTTCAAAGAGCAGCAAAAGAAAATGGTTCAGTTTTGGCGAAACATTGGATTATGCCGATAAAGCAGGAATTTCAGATGCAGTGGTTAAAAGACCAGTTGGAAGAAATTTGTAAATGGGATGCATTATTTTTTGCTTCAGATCGTTATGCACAGGAAGGAATTCTTGTGTTACAGGATATGGGGATTCGTGTGCCGGAGGATATTTCGGTTGTTGGATTTGATGACAGTCCTTATGCAAAGATGTGCAGACCACAGCTTACAACAGTGCGTCAGGATGTCATGAAAAAAGGAAAGATGGTTGTAAAGAAACTAATGAGTCTGATAAAAGAAGAACCATTTGATGGAGAAGAACGGCTTCCGGTTGAACTGGTGGTTCGTGATTCTGTACAGAATAGAGAATAAGATTTAGGTGAAATGGACGTTTTGCGAAAAACCTATTGTGATAGAAAACACAGTTTGCTATAATTGGTAATAGTAAATAAGGTTTTACGCAAAACGTTTTTGCGTAAATGAAAGCAGATAATTATTGCTTTGAATCTATATATCAGATTTATATAGCAAAGTGAGAAAACGTGTCTGATTTATCAGAACGATTAGAAAATGGATGAGGTGAAGATTATGGAAAAAAAATGGTGGAAAGAAAGCGTTGTTTATCAGATTTATCCAAGAAGTTTTAAAGACAGCAATGGAGACGGAATTGGAGATATCAATGGAATTACAGAAAAATTAGATTATTTAAAAGAATTAGGAATTGATGTAATCTGGCTTTCTCCGGTTTATCAGTCTCCGAATGATGATAATGGATATGATATCAGTGATTATCAGGCGATTATGGAAGAGTTTGGAACAATGGAAGATTTCGACCGTATGTTGGCAGAAGCTCATAAGAGAGGAATCCGAATTGTCATGGACTTGGTTGTCAATCATACATCGGATGAGCATGCATGGTTTGTAGAAAGTAAAAAATCAAGAGAAAATCCATATCGTGACTATTACATCTGGAGAGAAGGGAAAGACGGAAAAGAACCAAATAACTGGGGTTCTGTATTTAACGGTTCTGCCTGGGTTTATGATGAAACAACGGATATGTATTATCTGCATCTGTTTTCAAAAAAACAGCCGGATTTAAACTGGGATAATCCAAAAGTTCGTGAAGAAGTCTTTTCTATGATGAACTGGTGGTGTGAAAAGGGAATCGATGGCTTCCGTATGGATGTTATCAGCATGATATCAAAAGTAGAAGGACTTCCGGATGGAAAAGTGCAGGGAGGTCTGTATGGAGATGCGTCCCCTTATGTACAGAATGGTCCTCACGTACATGAATATCTGCAGGAAATGAATAAAGAAGTACTTTCTAAGTATGACCTGCTCACAGTAGGAGAGTGTGCGGGTGTTACAATTGAAGAAGCGAAAAAATATGCTTCCAATAAAGGAACGGAACTTGGAATGGTATTCCAGTTTGAACATATGGATTTAGATCAGGGCGAATTTTCAAAATGGAGCGATAAGAAGGTCAAGCTGACCGCTTTAAAAGAAAATTTGACAAAATGGCAGAACGAATTAGAAGGAAAAGCATGGAACAGTTTATTCTGGTGCAACCATGATCAGCCAAGAGTTGTCTCCAGATTTGGAAATGACAGTAAAGAATATAGAGAAGTTTCAGCAAAAATGCTGGCAACCTGTCTCCATCTGATGCAGGGAACACCTTATGTATATCAGGGTGAAGAACTTGGTATGACAAATGTTCCATTTGCGTCTGTTGATGAATTTAAAGATATTGAAAGTATCAATGCTTATCATGAATATGTTGAGAGTGGATTGATTAGTAAAGAAGATATGATGCGTTACCTTTGCTATAAGAGCAGAGATAATGCGAGAACTCCGATGCAGTGGAATGATCAGAAAAATGCAGGATTTACAACAGGAACACCATGGATTAAGGTGAATCCGAATTATGTGGAGATTAATGCGGAAGAAGAAGTAAAACGGGCAGATTCTGTCTTCTCTTATTATAAGAAATTGATCGCATTAAGACATCAGGAAGAAGTAATTGTGTATGGTCATTATGAACTGCTCCTTCCGGAAAGCGAAGAATTGTATGTTTATACAAGAGAATTAAATGAAGAAAAACTTCTGGTTATCTGTAACTTTACAGATAAAGAGGTTTCTTATGCGGTTCCGGATGAATTTGTTGGAAAAGAAATCCTAATCAGCAATTATGAAGAACAGGAAATCAAACAAGAACTGAGTCTGAAACCTTATGAAGCAATTGTAGTTAGAAGATAGCATTTTGTTTGTATAAACATA